>Ga0222682_1000003_pt1 | contig 108748 bp, 142 predicted proteins | sample AntAcemetage1008_FD_179812 | JGI IMG/M metagenome (GOLD analysis project Ga0222682, IMG submission 179812) | Saline water microbial communities from Ace Lake, Antarctica - #1008 | ecosystem: Environmental > Aquatic > Non-marine Saline and Alkaline > Saline | place: Antarctica: Ace Lake...
TGCGGTTAGTGGTTTTCGCTGCTGCAGTAGTTAATCTTGTGGCTGGTATCTGGTAATCCTATTGCGTGCGAAAAATTTAAAAAGCAGAAAACTTATTTAATTAAGGAATTAAAAGAGGATAAAATGTTAGAAGATATGAAAATTTTCCATAAAACATATGAATTTATTAAATGGATTCATACTTTACTAAATAAATTTCCAAAATCAGAAAAATATACTATGGCACAAAAAATAGAAAACACTTCTTTGAATCTTTTAGAAAATATTATCCAATCAAACAATGATTTTGACAAAAAACAATCCCTGCAAAAAGCAATTGTTGAATTAGACAAATTAAGAATTTTTTTCAGACTTTCAAAAGATTTGCAATTTATTAGTTTTGCTCAATATGAATATGGCTCTCAATTAATAAATGAAATAGGAAAGATGCTTGGTGGTTGGTATAAAAAATCTATTAGTATTGTAGTTTAATGTTCCTTTATATAACAAACAGATAAATTGAGTATTTGTTATATTCGAGAAACTTAAAGTTTCTCGTTATAGGAATGGGTTGGATTGTCATCGACTGTGCCGTGAATCGTGGCGGCAATTGGGACAATGGGGTTAATGCTGGCGTGTTTTATGCGAATTTGAATAATGCGCCGTCGAATTCCAATACGAATAATGGTTTTCGCTGCAGTAAAAGTTTCAAAGTTAGATTTATATCTTTACGGAGAGCATGAACAATACAATGAAACTACATCAATTCAAATCCAGACCAGACGGTCGAATATCAAAATAAAAATCCAACGGTTAGTAGGATGAAACAATTCAAAAACAAATTTTTTATTTATCTTTTTTGTAAAAGAAATGTAGATTGAACACTGTTGGTTTTTTATAAAATGAAAACCTATAAAAATTTGTTTGATAAAGTTTGTAGTTATGAAACTCTTTATAATTCTTATCTAAAAGCAAGAAGAGGAAAAACTGAATTGGCAGAAGTTCTTAAATTTAGTTATAATTTAGAGGACGAATTATCTAAACTCCAAGATGAACTAAAAAACCAAACTTTTAAAACAGGAAAATACAGGCATTTTGTTATTTTTGAGCCAAAAGAAAGAAAAATTTCTGCCTTGCCTTTTCGAGATAGGGTTGTTCATCATGCCATTCATTTTGTAATTGAGCCAATTTTTGAAAAAAAGTTTATTTATGATTCTTATGCATGCAGAAAAATGAAAGGCACTCATGCAGGAGCAGATAGGATTCAAAAATTTATTCAAAAAACTGGTGAAAATTATTATGTTTTAAAATGCGATGTTTCCAAATATTTCCCTTCGATTAATCACAAAATTCTAAAAAAATGTATAAGGAAAAAAATTGCAGATAAAAAATTGTTGTGGCTTTTAGATAATATTGTAGATAGCACTAAAGAGGGAATCCCTATCGGAAATTTAACTTCCCAACTTTTCGCAAATATTTATTTAAATGAATTAGATGAGTTTGTAAAATATGATTTAAAAATAAAATATTATATTCGATATATGGATGATTTTATTATCTTGCACGAATCAAAACAACATTTAAACAAATTAAGAAAAGACATAAAATTTTTTTTTGTTTCGATAAAATTAACAATGCATGCAAAAAAAGCAAATATTTTTCCAGTTAAATTGGGAATAGATTTTCTTGGATATAGAATTTTTAATAGTCATCGTTTAGTTAGGAAAAGCACGGTTAAAAGGTTTTTAAAAAACATAAAAAGAAAAATAAAAGAATATGATTTGGAGTTTATGAGTTTTAAAAAATTAATGGAATCTTTTAATTCTTGGGAATCGTATATGGCTCATGCTAATTCTTATAATCTAAGAAAGAATTTGTATTTAGATTATTTTAAAAATATTTGTTAAAAATAGCAGTTCTGGCTTGATAATTCCACAATAAAGATTAGTTAATTATTTAAAGTAGAATACATTTATGAAAACATGGAAACAATCAAAGTAGAGCGAATGGATTTTTGTAAAATTTTAAATACAGCAGAAATATTAATTGACGAAGTAGGACAGGTATTTCAGGATGAAATAGTGAAAAATAGAATAGAAGATATTAAATTGGAAAAAATAGATGGAGAAACACAAGAAGATTATGATGAATATCTCAAAAAAAGAGGCATTGAGTGTTCGGTTTCATAATAATTTTTTTAAAGATTTAGACAATCTTTCTTCCAGAGATATTCAAATATTTGAAAGGAAAAGAGAAAAAATTCTTAAAAATCCAAAGAGACAGAAACATATTGTTGGTGGCTCACATTGTTACAGAGAGCCAATAACAAAAAATATCAGAGTTGTATATTTTATTCATAAGAATGTCATTTGGTTTCTGACGATTGGCTCTCATAATAAGGCTTATAGTAAGTTCAAGCAAAGACTATATCAAATAAAAGTAAAATATGGGTTGTAAATAATTATTAATTTTGGTATGAATATAATTCTTATGAAAAATGCCAAGGTGCGATTCTTGCAAAAGCAATGACTTCTGCGGACGATGTTTTGGGGTTGAGAAGTTTGCAGTAACCGTGAGAATTTTTTAATATGCTTTGTCGTGATGTCCGAAATTTTCAAAGAAGATTATGTTGTTTTTAACTTGAAATGTGAGGATGAAACCTCCAATATGGACTCTTTTGAGATAATTCATAGGAGCCCTGAGATTTTTGAAGTGGTTGATGAAGAAAATATCAGAATTAATAATTTGTTTAATCTTTTTGTTAACAGCAATTGCAAGAGTTTTATTTTTCCTAGAGAGTTTAGCGAGGATTTTTTCCAATTTACCAGAAATTTCAAATCTGAAAGTCATTCTAATTTCATTAATTTGTCTAATTTCTCTAATGTAAATTTAGAATGGGGACCTTTTTCTGCTTCTTTCAATTCTTTAATATATGATTTTTTCATAGGCAGTTCGTCAACAGGATGCCAATCAATTTGCTCGCAAAATTCCCAATCCTTGTCGGTCACTTCTCCAGTTTTTTTGTATCTTGCAGATATGTCTTGTTTCATTAATCCAATTACAGCCCCGACTAAAAACTTAGAATCCAGCTTCAAATTTTCTTCAGAGTTAATTAATTTCATAAATAATAAAGATGATTTAGATTATTTAAAACTTTCTGAGAATAATTAGATAATTGTGTTTGAGTAATTCTCGTAAAAGCAGATTCCTTCAGAATTTCCATGTTTCCCGACGGAACTTGGGAAAAAGCAAATTCCTTCAGAATTTCCATGTTTCCCGACGGAACTTGGGAAAAAGTAATGACTTCTGCAGGCGACATGTTTTGGTGAGTTTGCAATAATTCTAAAACCAAAATGTTTAAATAGTTTGTAAGACACATCTTACAATGGCAAATATAAGTGTAACACGGATGAGTTCAAAAGGTCAAATTGTAATCCCTGTAAGTATGAGAAAAAACCTAAAAGTTGGCGACGACATTTTGATAATTCAAGATGATGAGAGAATTATTCTGAAAAAATCAGATAAACTTGCCGAGCAAATGAAAGAGGATTTGGAATTTGCACGAAGAACAGAAGAAGCTTACAAAAGAATTGAAGCAGGAGAATTTATTAGTATTGATTCTGAAAACCTCGAAGAGGAAATGAATAAATGGTAAAACAAGTTTTCTCAAGATATATTTTTATTGGGGGAAAAATGCATAATGGTAGAAATACGTTTTGATAAAAAATTCACAAATATTTTTTCTAAACTTAAAGACGATTTTCTAAAACAAAAAATAATTAAGCAAATAAAAAAAATTTCTGAGAATCCCGAAGTTGGAAAGCCGATGAGAAATACGCGAAAAGGAACGCGCGAATTATATATTAAATCTTTTAGATTATCGTATGAATACATTCAAGAACAGAATTTAATTTATATTTTGGATTTATATCACAAGAAAAATCAATGACTTTTGCGGACGATGTTTTGGGGTTGAGAAGTTTGCAGTAACCATGAGAATTTTTAGAAAGATATTTGGGGTTTAGGCTAGGGAATTGAGAATAGAAAAGCTTAAATAAGTGAAGCCACTTAATTCCTTATGACTAATGTAACACTATCTATTGAGAATGAAACTTACGATTTAATGAAAAGGTATTCTGAGATTAAATGGAGTGAATTTATCCGAAAAGCGATTCGGCAGAGAGTTATGGAACTTAATCAAATTAAAAATAATAAAAACAGCGAGGGAATCATGACAATGTTGGCTTCGGAAAAAGTTTTAAAGAAAGATTGGGATAACAAGGCTGATTCGAGGTGGGACAATGTTTGAACAGGGAAATGTGATTTTAATTCCATTTCCTTATTCTGATTTAACTGGTTCTAAGAAAAGACCCGCCTTAATTATTTCTAATTCTAATTTGAAAGGAGAGGACAAAATTTGTTGTTTAATAACTTCTAATAATCCAAAAGACGGAATTCTGATTTCTAAAAATTCGTTTAATTTTGGGAAACTTCCATTTAAGAGTTGGGTTAAACCTCATAGAATTTTTACTATTGATGAAAAAATTATTATTAGAAAATTAGCAAAAGTTAAGAGTGATTTTTTAAAGCAGATAAAAGACAAAATTAATTATTTTATTGAATAATTATAATTTTTATCAAGCCATTGTTTTAATACCCGGAGAGGACCAGCTGGAAATGATGTAATGTTTAAGGCAGTTGCAGAAAAGTTGCATACCCCAGAATTAATTGCAGAGTTAAGAAACAGATTAGAGGCATTAAAGAAAAAGCAATGATTTCCTAAGGCAAAGTTCTGGGGTTGATAACTTTGCAATAATATTAAAACCAAAATATTTAAATAGTTAGTAAGATTAATCTTATCATGCAAGGAATAAACATAACCAAGATGAGTTCTCGAGGACAAGTAGTAATTCCTTTAGAAATGAGAAAAGATTTGAAAGAAGGTGTTAAATTAGTGGTTATGAGAAATAAAGGACAGATTATTTTAAAGAAAGCAGAAGATTTTGCTGAAAATATTGAAGAGGATTTGGAATTTGCAAAAAGAACAGAAGAAGCATGGAAGAGCTATGATAAAGGAGAATTCATTGAAATGGATTTTGATGATTTTATTAAAGAAATGGAAAAATGGTGAGGATTAGTTTTGCTTCAAAATTCCAAAATTTTTTTTATAAAATAAAAGATAATTTACTAAAACAAAAAATAATTAAGCAAATAAAAAAAATTAAAGAAAATCCAGAAATTGGAAAGCCGATGAGAAATACGCGAAAAGGAACGCGTGAATTATACATTAAACCGTTTCGACTTTCTTATGTATATTTTAAAGATGAAAATAAAATAGTTCTTTTTGATTTATATCACAAGAAAAAGCAATGACCTCTGCGGACGATGTTGGCGTTGATAACCTTGCAGTAACCATGAGAATTTTTAGAAAGATATTTAAATCCCTTATTCTTAATATAATTAATTAAGTCCATGGGATAGGAAACTAACCCCATGCTTTATCTTTTAAAATGAAAAGTATTTCTATTTATGTTGACGGAAGTAATTTTTATTTTTCTGTAAAAAACACATTTAATTGCAAAGTTGATATTGAAAAATTTTGTAAAAAACTAATTGGAAAAAACAAGCTTGTGGAAATAAAATATTACATCGCTCCTGTTGGTCTGAGAAATCCTGAAATGTATATTGAACAGCAGCGTTTTTTTGAGAATTTGAGAAAAATTAAAAATTTGAAAATTGTTTTTGGGTGATTAGAAAGAAGAAAACGCGACGGGAAAATTTATTTTGTGGAAAAAGCAACAGACGTGAACCTTGCATTGGATTTGGTTTTGGATGCTCAGGCAAATCTTTATGAAAAGGCATATTTAATTTCAAATGACGGGGATTTTTCAGGAGCAGTCGATGCAGTAATTAAAAGATTTGGAAAAGAAGTTGTTTATACTGCAATTGGAAACAAAAAATCAATTTCTCATCATCTTAGAAAAATTGCTTCGCAGACATTTTATATTACAAACGATTTTATCGAAAATTGTGCACTTTAATTGTCTTGCAATAAAGTTTTGGTTTAATAAACTTGCAGTAAAATTTCTTTCTTTATATTCACAAGAGAAACGTTTAAATATAATTATTTGTTCTTTCTTGAATGAAGAAAATAGCGGTGTGTTTTGTAATTACTATCTTAATTTTAACAGTTGGGGTTTTTGCTGATACAAAAGATACAATAGAGGAAATTAAAGATTTTATAGTGGAGAAAGGAATTATTGTCGAGGACAAAGACATAGTGCAGGTAAATTTTAGTGATTTGCCCGACGAAGTTAATATAGAAAAAATTGAAAACACGAGCATAGTTATTTTTGAAGTTAATTATAGTTCAAAGCCGCTTTTTGTGGTTACTTCTTCTAGTGAGAGATTTCAACCAGAAGCACCTGCAGCCACGTGCGATACAAAATTATTATTGCAGTTTGGAATGAGCAAAGGAAATGGCAAGTCGGATTTTTTAAATATGGCAGGAGGAGTTCAAAGTAGTTCAGAAAAAGGTTATGTTATGATTAGGGACGGAAGCATCACAGGGATTTCAACTAATTTAGAAATCACAAAATCTGCGAAAGATGAAGAAGTTGAAATCATTATATACAAAAATGGCGAAGAGGTCGGGTTCAGGAATGTTTTGAGCGCAGATTCTTCAGGAGTCAAAATAGATTATGATACTCAGTCAAAAGGAATTGTAAAGTTCAAGGCAGGGGACGTAATTTCTGTTTATTTAAATTCAGGAAAGGAAATTTCTCTGGCAGATGTTACAACTTCAATTGAAATCACTAATTAAAATGGAAAAAATTAATTTGAAAAATAAATACATTATGATTTTTGTGTGCGTTCTTTTAGTGGCTATTGGTTTGTATTTTCTTCAAATTAATTTGTCAGGTAATGTTGTTTTAGAATTAGATGCTAATTATTTTGAAGGAGAGAATTTAGATGGAATATTAAAATTATCTTTAAACAACGGAGAATTTATCCCTGCGTCGTCAATAGTTATTTTTGAAACTTCTGACCAACAACAAGAATTTATATTGGAGGACGTTCTGTCCGAGCAACCAACAGAAGGAACATATTATATTCAAGATAGAAATATTTCTGGACAGGGAATGGGCTATGGTTCAATAGGAATTAAAAAAATTTACCCAGAACTTTCATTTGAATTTAATTTATATTCTAAAACAAAAGAAGTAGGAGAGAATAAATCTAAGGAAAAAAAACCAACAGAGGAAGTAGAGTCTGCTGATGAAGAAGTTGTTGAAGAATCTGTTATTGAAAAAACAAATGAAACAGAATTGATTGAAGAAGAAACAGTAAATGAAACAAGCGAGCAAATTGAAGAAACAAGTGAAACAGAAACTGAAATTATTGATGAAGTTGAAGAGGCACCGTTAGAAACAGAAACTGAAATTATTGAAGAAGTAATTGAGGAAGTTGAAGATGTTGGAGAAGAAGTTATTGAGGCACCATTAGAAACAGAAGTTGAAGAAGAAACAGAAACAACCAAGGAAGAAATTAAAGAAGAAGTAAAAGAAGAAAAGCAAGAGGTTAAGGAAGATAAGGAAGAAGCCAAAGACAAAGTTGAAGTTGCTGAAGCGCCAACAATAACTGGCAATATTATTTCATCTATTTTTAATAATTTTCTTTCCTTTTTTCAGTTTATACCGACAGGACAAGTCGCTTTAAGTCTTGAGACAACTTTTCCTGGGACAACTTCGGCAAATGAGCCTTTCACTTATAATTTAGAAAAATCCCAAACCGCAGAATTGGTTTCAGGAAGCGTGACTGATGGTACTGTGGCGCTTAACAACAGCGAGATACAATTTGAAGTTTCAAAGGACAGCATTTTAGTTTCTACAGATTATTTTGAATTAGAAGAAGGCTTTGGCGCAAATTATTTAGATGGCGAGTTGCAAATTTTTGAAATTAATTTGTCTGCGATTGGTTTAAATTTTAGTAAGGGTGATTTGAGCATAAGATTTGTTTATGGAGCAGAAGATATTATTTCTTTATCAACTTTTTTACAGGAAGGCAAAATTGAAGAAAGAAACAAGTCAACCTTGTTAGAAGTTTCTGAATTTTATTTACAAAATTTGACCGACGACGAAAGGCAGATTCTTGTCCAGAAATTTGGAAATGTTTCCATTAAAACAACTGTGTCTGAAGTTTTGAATGGCAGGTTAATTAGGAATTACAAGATTGGAGATTATGAATTAGTGGCGTCCTATGATTATAATCCAAATGAGATAGATTCTCTAAAAGAACAAATGGAAAGAGACAAACTTAATTTTCTAAGAGATTTGATTAGGATGATTTCAGAGGAAGAAAATGGCTCTGAAAATGTCGCAGAATTTTTTGGAAGTTCAAAATTTTAAACTAAACAAAAAGTTTTTAAATTAGTTTTAATAATAATTATAAGGAGGTAAAATGGCATCAAATAAAACACAAGTAATTCTCATAACATCTTTGATTGTGCTTTTGGTTTTGGCCTTAGGGTATATTGGTCTTGGAATGTATGCTTCTTGGAATCAGGCAAATCAGCTTAATAGTGCACAGTATGGATATAGCCAGGCAATACTTACTATAGCACAGCAAGCAGCAACATGTCAGCAAGTTCCGCTAATGGTTGGAAATGAAACAATTAATATAATTTGGATTGATTGTTTGCAACAAGCACCTGCTGCACCTCAATAATTTTATTTTTATTTTTTAGATTTGTAATGCAAATCTTCCTAATTTTAAATTTAAATCAAAATTAGATTTTTTGCCTTTTCCCGACGACAAATTACTTTTTTTGGTAGAAAAGTTTATAAAGGATTATGACTTTTTTCTGGTATAAATTAGTTAAATTTGAACAGATTTTTATACAATTTAATGGAAAATAAATACAGCGCATCTGACATAAAAGTTCTTGAAGGACTTGAGGGAATCAGGAAGCGCCCAGCAATGTACATTGGCTCTACTGGCAAGGAGGGATTGCACCATTTAGTCTATGAAGCAGTTGATAATTCTGTTGACGAGGCGCTTGCAGGATATTGCACATTAATAAAAGTCATGATAAATAAAGACGGCTCTGTGGGGGTTGAGGATAATGGAAGAGGAATCCCTGTGGAGACTCATTCTCAGTTTAAGGTTCCGGCTGTCCAAGTCGCCTTGACAAAATTGCATGCAGGAGGAAAGTTCGACAAGAAATCTTACGCAATTTCAGGGGGCTTGCACGGGGTTGGAATTTCCTGTGTGAATGCTCTTTCAAAAAAATTAATTGTTGAGATAAAGAGAGAAGGAAAGATTTACCAACAAGAATATTCAAGAGGAGACGCCAAGACAAAATTAAAAGTTATTGGAAAATGCAACAATGGAGAAACCGGGACAAAGATTATTTTCTGGCCTGACGAGGAGATTTTTTCTGTTCTTGATTTTGATTATAAAGTTTTAGAGATGAGGCTAAGGGAAATATCTTTTCTAAATGCAGGGTTGAAGATTAATTTACACGACAAGATAAAAGACAAGAAAGAGGAATTTTTTTCTTCTGGAGGTTTGATTGAATTTGTGAAGTGGATGAATAAGTCAAAAGAAGTTATGCACAAACCGATTTATTTTAAAAGAAAGATAAAGGAAACTATTTTGGAAATCGCAATACAATATAATGCAGGATATCAGGAAAACATTTTTGGTTTTGTAAATACGATTAATACTGTCGAGGGCGGGACGCATATTTTTGGTTTCAAAACTGGGTTGACCAGAGTGATTAATGATTATGCCAATAAAAAAGGTGTATTGAAAAACGGCAATCTTTCTGGAGAAGATGTTCGTGAAGGAATTACAGCGATTGTTAGCATAAAGATGGGCGACCCACAATTTGAAGGGCAGACAAAAACAAAACTGGGAAATTCTGAAGTTAAGGGTTTTGTTGATTCTGTTGTGACGCTGGCTTTATCAGAATTTTTTGAGGAAAATCCGTCGGTGGTGAAGAACATTTTATCCAAGGCACTTGATTCTGCTAAGGCAAGATTGGCTGCTAAAAAAGCAAAGGACTTGGTTCGGAGAAAAAACATATTTTCATTAGGGGGCTTGCCAGGTAAGCTTACTGATTGTTCAAATAAAAAAGCAGAGGATACAGAATTATATTTGGTTGAAGGAGAAAGTGCTGGAGGTAGTGCTAAACAGGCAAGGAATAAAGAAAACCAGGCAATACTTCCGTTGAAAGGTAAAATACTAAATGTTGAAAAGGCTAATCCGGTGAAGGCACTTTCGAGCGAGGAGATAACTAACATGATTGTTGCAATTGGCACAGGGGTTGGGGAACAGTTTAATTTGGAAAAGTTGAGATACAAAAAAATTATAATAATGACCGATGCTGATGTTGACGGCGAGCACATTAAAACATTGCTTTTGACTTTCTTTTTTAGGTTTATGCCAGAATTAATTAAGAACGGAAATATTTTTGTTGCCATGCCCCCTTTGTACAGGATTAGGAAGAAAAAAGATTATTATGTTTATTCAGATAAAGAACTTAAGAAGATGAGCGAGAAACTTGGAACAACTAATATTACGCGGTTCAAGGGTTTGGGCGAGATGAGTTCTACCCAGTTGTGGGACACGACGATGAATCCTAAGACGAGAAATATTAAGAAGATTTTTATTAAAGATTCTGTTGAAGCAGACCACACTTTTTCAATGCTGATGGGCGACGACGTTCAAGCAAGAAAACAATTTATTACAGAGAATGCATTAAATGCGGAGTTGGATGTATAAGATGAAAGAATTTGATTATTATATTTTTATTGATTATTCAGAAAATTTAATTGGATACAATATTATTGAAAAAGAAAAAATTAAAGAATTATTACCTAAGATTTCAAAATTGAAACATTATAAAGTTCTTCGGAGAAAAAAAGAATATTTAAATTCTATGAGAAAACTATTTTTAAGAGAAAATATTAATTCATGTCTTTTAAAATTTAAAATAAATAAAATAAAAAATAACCTTGAATTGTTTAGTGAAGTTTTAGAATTTATTAAAAAAAATGAGAATTGTATTGTATTTGTTTCTATTGATGATTTTCAGTTTAGAAGTTTTAGAAAACTTATTCAGATTTTGGATGGAGAGCGAACAAAAGTTATAAAAGAAAGCCAATTGAAAAAAGGAACCATAGAGTATAAGATGGGTTTAATTATAGATACGCAATTAAATTTAATGAGGAGGAAAAATTAATAGATTCAGGGACTCGTCAATCCTACTAACCGCATCAAGTACGGGATTCGTCAGAGTCCTTTCATCTATAATTATAAATAAACGATGAAAGAATATATAAAACTTTCTGTATTGGTAAAATCTAATGCATTAAATGCGGAGTTAGATGTATAATGGAAGAAGAATTTTATAAAAAATTGAAAGAGAAAGTTAGGAAAATAGTTGGAGATAAAGGGGGACATGATTTTTCACACATTGAAAGAGTGTATAATTTTTCAATAGCAATTTCAGAAGGATTAAATTTAGATTTGGATGTGATTAAAACCTCAGCATTGCTTCACGATATTTCAAAAGAAAAAGAAATGAATGGAAACACTAAAGACCATGCAGAACAAGGCGCTGTTGAAGCAAAGAAAATCTTAGAAGAAATGGGATTTCCTGAAGACAAAATAGAATCTGTTTGCAAATGTATTGAGTTCCATAATAAGCCTGATGATAATTCTTCAGTTGATGAAATTCGAGTATTAAATGAAGCAGATGGGTTAGAAGCTATTGGAGCAATAGGAATTGCTAGAGCTTATACCTTTTTTGGCCCAATTCTTATTTTTTATGATTCTATTAAAAAATCTAAAAGTGTAATTAATTTTTTAGAAAATTATTCTAATATAGATTTTTTTAAAATTCCGAAAGCTAAGAAGATAGCAGAGGAAAGGATAAATTTTATGAAAGATTTTAATAAACAATTTGTTAGAGAATGGAATCAGGAGGATTTGTATGGCGAAAAATAAATTATCAACACCTGCATGGGTTTTAGAAGGTTATGATTCTCCTGAAGAATATGAAAAGGCGAGGGGGAAAACTACAAAAACAAAAAAAGAAAAGGCTTTCAAAATTAGGAAGTGCCCTGAATGTGGTTCTTTTGATGTGGTGGTTGTTATAGAGAAGGAAACCATTGGTTTGTGGAAATGTAAAAAGTGTGGATGGGAAGGAAAAAATATTGGAGAGGAAGAATTAACAGAAGAAGAATTTATGAAATATATGGATGAAATTGCACCCAACCAAGTAGGTCCAGGGGAGGGTGTACCATCTATAGAAGGCGATATAAATATAGAGGGCAGGGAGGAGGTAGTATAATGGAAGAAATAGCACAAAATATTGAAGCAATTGAAAAAGAAAAACAAGAATATTTGGAAAGTCATCCTAATGAGGAAGATGAAACTGCACCCAACCAAGTAGGTCCAGGGGAGGGTGTACCTTCTGCAGATGAAAATATAAATGCAGAGGGTAAAGATGTTGATGAGGATGTTAATGTTGAAGAGACTGAGTTTAGTTTGACAAAAGATGAAATTGAAGATTGGATTATTAAATTAACTGAATTAAAAGTTGAGAAAAATCCAATTGAATTAGAAGTTGATGAAGAAAATAGTTTGAAAATAAATTATGAGGAAAATGAAGATGAATAAAAAAAATAATTCAGAAGAATTTGAGATAGATGTTTATGCTTGTGATGGAGATGTCAGTCAATCAGGGTATAGTACTTACAATAAAGGGATGGTTCACTTTAATTATGGAAATTGTTCTATGAGTTCAAGAGGAAATTCTAAATCATTGGTTAGAAACGTGGTTTCAGATTTAAAATGCAATTTGCGAAAAAATTCTGGAATAAGATTAATAAGATTTAATTTTCCAGATTGTAAAACGAGTGTCCAAAAAACAGCAGATGGTTATTTTGGAAGGCCTGTTATTGTTGTTGGGGCTATTTTTTTAAAACCTTTGTTTAATAGAAGGAAGATTGCACTTTCTAGAGAAATAAATAAGATAGATAACATTAGAGATAAAGGAGGAAATTTAATTAAGTTAATGGCTTAATAGATTAAAATGACACCGAATATTGATCCAAAGGTTGCTGAAGATGAGAAAAAAGGAATTGTTCAGACAGAAGTTTCTGGAGAAATGAAAAAAGCGTATTTGGATTATGCAATGAGTGTTATTGTGTCGAGGGCGATTCCTTCAATTGAAGATGGTTTAAAGCCAGTGCAAAGAAGAATTCTTTATGCGATGAATCAAATGGGGCTGAAGCCTGGAACTCCAACTAAGAAGTCAGCACGAGTTGTTGGAGAAGTTATGGGTAAATATCACCCTCATGGGGATAGTTCTATTTATGAGGCAATGGTTCGGATGGCGCAGGATTTTTCATTAAGATACCCTCTTGTTTTTGGACAGGGAAATTTTGGTTCTATTGACGGGGATTCTGCGGCGGCAATGAGATACACAGAATCAAGATTAAGAGATTTAAGTCTTGATTTGTTAAAAGATATTGACAAGGAAACTGTGAAGTTTGTTCCTAATTATGATGGTTCAACAAAAGAGCCTAAGTTGCTTCCTGGAAAACTTCCGACGCTGATGATTAATGGTGCAACAGGAATTGCTGTTGGTATGGCAACAAATATCCCTCCACATAATTTAACTGAAGTATGTGATGCGATTATTGCTTATGTTAAAAAACCTGAAATTTCAATTCAAAAATTATGTGAAATTATTACTGGTCCTGATTTTCCAACAGGTGGTTTAGTTCAAGGAGACATGACTGAATTGTACAAGACAGGCAGAGGAAGATTGATAATGAGGGGAAAGACGTCAATAGAGAACATAAAAAATAAAGAGGTTATTATAATCTCGGAAATTCCTTACATGCTCAATAAAACAACCTTGCTTACTCAGATTGCTAACCTTGTTCAGGACAAAAAAATAAAAGACATTTCTGATTTAAGAGATGAATCTTCAAAAGGAAAAATCCGGGTTGTGCTTGAATTGAAAAAAGGAGCTAATCCTAAATTTGTAATTAATTCGTTGTATAAATATACAAGGATGCAGGATTCGTTTAATGTTAATTTTTTGGCGTTGGTTAATGGGCAACCAAAAATTTTGAATTTGAAAAATGTTGTTGAAGAATATGTTTTTCATAGAAAGAAAATTATTACAAAGAGGACAGAATATGAATTAAAAAAAGCAAAAGAAAGACAAGAGATTGTTGAGGGACTTTTAATTGCATTGAAAAATATTGACGCGGTTATAACTTTGATTAAAAAGTCCAAAAGTAAAACCGAAGCAGTGGAAGGGCTTGTTCAGAAATTCAAATTAACAAGAAAACAGGCAGATGCGGTTTTGGAAACTAAACTACAGCAATTGACTTCAATGGAAGTTGATAAGTTGAAGAAAGAATCAGAAGAATTGAAAAACACAATTGCTAATCTTGAGAAAATTTTAGGAAATATTAATGAGGTTTTAAAAATAATTGTTAAGGAAGTTAATGAATTGAAAGTTAAGTATGGTGACAATAGAAGGACAAAAGTTTTGCAAAAGATTTCTGAAATTTCTGAAAAAGATTTGGTTCAGAAAAAAGAAGTTGTGGTTACAATAACTGATAAAGGTTATTGCAAGAGAATGGATGTGCAGGCTTACAAGGAGCAGAAGAGGGGCGGAAAAGGAGTTATTGGAAGCAGTCTTGCAACAGGGGATTTTGTAAAGCAATTAATTACTTGTTCAACTCATGATTACTTGATGTTCTTTACTACAAGAGGGAGGGTGTTGTGGTTGAAGACTTATGATATTCCTGCTGCAGAAAAATATAGCAAAGGAAAAGCACTGGTAAATCTTCTTGGTTTGAAAGACGAGAGAATTACTAATGTTATTTCTGTTAAAAGTTTTGAAGACTATTTATTTATGGCGACGAGAAAAGGACGAGTTAAGAAAATTTCATTGAGCAATTTTTCAAAGCCAAGAGCGTCTGGTGTTAAGGCAATAAATCTTCCTCCTGATAATTCAGATGTTTTAATTGGTGTTGAAATTGTGAAAAAGGGGCAAGAAGTTTTGCTTGCGACTAGAAAAGGACAGGCAATTCGGTTTAATAGTGATAATGTTCGGGCAATGGGAAGAGCAAGTTATGGTGTTACAGGAATAAAAATGAGCAAAGGTGATGAAGTTGTTGGCATGGAAATTTTAGATACCGAGGCTATTTTGACAATAACTAAAGAAGGTTATGGAAAAAGGACAGCGGTTAATGATTATCGGAAAACAGCAAGAGCAGGAAAGGGCGTGATTAATTTGAAAGTGTCTGAGAAGACAGGAGAAGTTGTTACAACTATTGCAGTGAATAGCGAGGATGGGATAATTATCACAACTGGAAAAGGAATTGTGATAAGAACTTCTTTGAAAAATATTCGAGTAATGGGAAGAGCAGCACAGGGAGTGAGAATTGTAAAACTTCATCAAGGAGATTATGTTACCGACTTGATTAAGGTTCAGGATAATGGTGAGTAAGGGGATTGAATGTGTATATTTAATTATAATAATAATTAAATAGGTTGATAGATAATATTTTTTATGGATTTAAAAAAATTAATTGATGAAGAAATAAATGAATTAGAATATATTTGCAGAATAAGAACATATCATGAATTAGATAAGCAGATTTTTTCTGCAACAAAAAAAGGGGCAGATGATTTTGAATATTTGATTATGTTGCCTGTTCTTTATAATGATGGAGAAATGTTGAGAAAGGTAAAGGATTTGTATGGAAAACCTATCTAAGTTACCAGATATCCAATTCTTTTTGTTTAGACCAAACAGGGCAGATGTCTTTATATTCGCACCAGTTGCAAAGAACTGATTTGTTTGTTGGAAATTTAGTTGTTGATTCTATTTGTTTGATTAATTCTAAAGTTTCTTTTTTTAAATTTTCTAATTGCTCGTTTGTCCGACGAGAAAAGATTTTTTGATTGTGTGCGAGGTAATGCCAGATAAGGGAAATTTCTTTGTCATAACCAAATGTGTCTTTTATTCCAATTGAATAAAGTGCGAGTTGGCGGTCGTTTTCGAATTTTTCTTGTTTAGGAAGAAAGTTTGCTGTTTTATAGTCATGAACTTCATATTCTCCTGTTTTTATGTTGTAGGCAAGTCTGTCTATGAATCCTTGAAGTTTGTATTTTCCTTCTTTATCAAGATTGATTAATATTTTTTTTTCTACCTCAAGTGTGTTTTCATCGAAGGGTTGGTTTTTTATGTAATAATTTAAAATGAATTGCACGCCTTTGTCAAAATAATCTTTTGTAGTCATTCCATTTTTTATTATAACTATTTCTGGTTTGTAATTTTCTGCCCATTTTTCTGCATAGCAAACAATTGTTTCATCTATTGTTGGAAGCTTGTCATTTTTAATTTGAATGTAAAGCCATTCTAAAGTGTTGTGGACAGAAGTTCCTAAATGAGTTTCAATTGTTTTTTCTATTTTAGGAATTATCTTGTCAAGATAGCGAAGTTTGAATTTGAAACGGCATTGTTCAAAAGTAGATAAACGAGAATGTGAATATATTGTCATAAGTAATTAGGGAAAAATTAGGTTATAAAGTTTGTTTAATTAAATTAAACTACCAACTTTGTTTTTCATTTCGTCATAAAAATTTTCACCAATTGATCTAAAAAGATTATGTGGATTAACTCCTTCTCTATCTTGTGAAGAATATCCTACTAAAGCAAGAATAAGTTCTGTATGTTGTCCAGAAAATAAAGCACGAGGGGTTTTTGAATGGAGTTCATAATATCCTAAAAAATTATTTATGCTTTTGAACCCAGCTTTTATTGCTTTTTCATCCCAATATTCTTTACTTGTAGAATTTTCATCAATTTGAAGACGAGTTTGATCAGATAAATTCTTCATAAAAATAATTATTTATATTACTTTTTAAGGATTATTGTGTTTGAATATCTATTTAGCAATTTCCTCTATTGAAGTATCAATTTCACATTCACCAGTTTCTTGATTATAGAAATCAAAGCCTTTGTTTTGGCAACATTCGTCTCTTGAATCAGGGCTAACTGTTGCACATCTGTTCCCAGTAATTAATTCGTCTTTTGCTAAGAATCCCCACCATGAATTTCTTTGTCTTATTACTTCGCCTGTTTCAGAATTCATTTCAAATCTTACACGTTCTCTTACAGGAATAAAACCAAATAATCTTGCTTTTTTTCTTGCTTGAATTTGGTATTCTCCGTTTTCATCTAATTCAATTTCATGTTCTTCTAAACCGCCAATTTTTTCTGTTAATATTGTTTGAACTTGGTCTGGCATTATTTTAATTTTTTTAGTATTATCTTTGAAAACTCCGTAAACTTCTCCTTCAGATTGATAAAGTTCAACTTTTGTTGACATGTCTGCTCCTTTAACTTGAACAATTGTATTCCCTGAATTTCCCGCAGTAATTGTCATTTCTCTTACACCATTAGCTAATCGGCATTTTGTTGAAGAACCAGTACAGGTGCAGTTAATTGGGCATTCACCTGTTTCATTGTGAATTCTTAATCTGTTTTTTACTTGAATTGCTTTTTGTATTTGGACTTGTGTTAAAGTTCTTTCTCTTACTTGAGATGCTACAGAATTATCTGTAGGTTGATTAGCTCCTTGGCCATCTTCTATTGCATAACTTGTAATTGCAAATACCAAACTTGTTAAAAAGATTCCTAGAACTAAAATTAAAACCATCTTTTTCATTAATCTATTAGAATAAGTTTATTTATAAATTTAACTAGTTTATTTTATACAACGCCCTACAAAATTTCTCCAAACCCGATTAATCTCCAGTGCTTATCGATGTTTCGCGCGATGCCAACATTGTCTCCTTCAAGTGCAATTATAGGGATGTTTAATGAAATTTCTATTTCATTGCTTGTGCCCTTTAGGGTATCTGTAACTTTTTCAACTGTGCCGACGGTGATTGTGGTATTTGCAGAAAGCATTAAAAATTCTTTTGTTTTTAGTGGCTCGACTTTTTTTTGTTTTGCTATTCCTAAAACTTCTTCGAACAATTTTGATTTTATTTTTATATTGTGGCTGATTTCTGGAAGAGAATCTTTTGTTGAAGCTAAGCAACCTATTAATGAATCTGTTTTGGTTAGGAAAGGATCTAGTTCTGTTTCTATTGAGATGCTTGCTCCTGGAATGATTTCTTTTAGAGATTCATTTCCTTTATGTAAAGACAGGATTTTTGTTGTTAATGTTTGGTATGTTTGTTGGTTATTTTTTTTAATGTTTAATCCTGGTTTGATTTCTATCTCGTCGCCAACTTTTAATTTTCCTTTTTTTAAGATTCCTCCTAAAACACCTCCTTTTAGATTTTTGATTTTTGTTCCTGGTCGGTTTATATCAAAACTTCTTGCAACTAAAAAAATTGGTTTTGATTCTAAGTCTCTCTTTGGGATTTCTAAGTTGCAAATTTCTTCTAATAATTTATCTATATTAACTCCTTGCTGTGCGGAGATAGGAATGATTGGGGAATTTTCGGCTGTAGTTCCTTTGACGAATTCTTTTATTTCTTTGTAGTTTTTTAGAGATTGTTCTTTTGTTACTAAGTCTATTTTATTTTGGACTATGATTATGCTTTTGATTTTTTTTGCTTGAAGTGCCATTAAATGTTCTTTTGTTTGTGGTTTTACTCCTTCATTTGCAGCGACAACAAGAATTGCAGCGTCAATAATTGCTGCGCCTGAGAGCATGGTTGCCATAAGCATTTCGTGTCCAGGTGCGTCGATGAAACTTATGTACCTTTGCGGTTCTCCTTTTTTAGTGTTAAATTCTTTTCCATCTTTGAATATTGTTATATCTGCGTAGCCGAGTTTGATTGTGATGCCTCGTTTTAATTCTTCAGAATGTGTGTCTGTGAACTTTCCAGTAAGACGACTGAGCAAAGTTGTTTTCCCGTGGTCAATATGTCCGACTACTCCAATATTTAAAGATGGTATTTGTTTCATATAAAATTTAGAAATGAGAAGGTTATAAAGTTTTTGAGTCGAGATACTTTTTATGTATTGCAAACCCTTCTTGAATAATTGTTGCAATATTATCTTCATAAAAGAGAATTGCGGGAATTTCTTCAGCCTTATGAAGTCCTCTTCTTGCACTTAGAGAAGGATTGTTTAGTATATCCTTGTATCTTTCTTTTAATGTTTCTTGCATAATAATTTAAATCCTCTCCAATTAATAAACTTTTCTCTTGGGAGTTAATTTTCCTTAATTTGTTGCATTGGGTAAATAATTTATAAAGTTTTTGAGTTTGGGGATTTTTGATTCTTTAAGATATTTTTTATATTCCCTCCTCTGGGTAAAATTTGGACTCCTGCTTCTCTGCCATATTTAATTACAGTCCATCTGCTAACACCATAACATTTTGCAACTTTTGAAGCTTTTTTGCATTTTTTTAAACACCTAACAATCTCATCAAGCATTTTTTTAGAGTATCCGGGATTTCCTTTTTTTTTATTTGTTTCTCTTAGTTTGTATTTTTCAACTAAATAATAATCTACTGTTGCTCGTGTTGTTCTTAATTTTTTGGCTATTTTAGTTGGGCTTTTTATGGTTTTGTAAGTCTCGATAATTTTTTTCTCTTTTTTATCAGAGATTTTTGTTGTTGAGCCAGGAGCTATAACTTCTGGAATTGCAATATGAAGTTGGTTCCACTTCCTTAATGATTCATACATTCCTGGATCATCATTAAAAACTTTGGTTCTTGATTTATCTTTATAAAATTCAGGATGTGCTTTATATAAATTTAAAGGAGTGTTATTTTTATCATATTTTCTTCTTCCTAATTTGATAAAAGGTTCTATTTGTATAACTGGTCTCCCTAAAAATATTAAAGGCTCTTCTTGTTTTGAAATTAATTTTTTTAATTTTTCTTTTAATTCTCTTTGGTTATTTTCTTTTATTGGAATAGGTGTTTTTATTAATTCATAAAAGAAAGTATCTGAATCGTCTTTCACAAAAGAATCTAACCTAGTGAAAAATTTTTCTTTATATGGTGTTTGATAAAATCTTTCTACTAGAAAACTTACATAACTATAAGCTTCTTCAAAATTTTCTAATGAATTTATTTTATGTTTTGCAATATTAATTATCTTCTTCTTTTGTTTAGAAGTGAGTTCATAAGTACCTACAATCAATTCTATTGAATCTATTTCCATAAAAATTATCTAGAAATAAAATATAAAAATTATTCCTTTTTCTCTTCAACTTTTTCTGTTGGTGTTTCAGCAGTTTTATTTTGCTCTGGAAAAATTTCTGAAAGTTTTTTTGAACCTTCTTTTAAAACTTTTAAATTAATTTGAGAAATCGCGTCTGAAAGAACTTTTCCTCTAACTGTTTTTCTTAGTCTCAAACCTTTTGGATTTTTATTTGATAATTTCTTTTTGCCTTCTTTTCGCGGTCTTTTTTTCATGGCTTTTTCATAACTTAAAAGAACTTTTTTCAAACCAATGCCTTCAACTTCTTTTACTGCTGTGAAACCAGACTTGTCGCTTGCACCTGTGACTTCTAATTCATAACCTTCTAAATCAGGAGAAACATCTTTCCCGTTTATTTTGTCGTGAAGTTGTTTTCCAATTATCGCAGGCGCGTCTATTTCTAATTTGAAAGTTTTTCCTTCTTTTGTGCTAATGTTAATTTTAAACATTATAATTATTTGAAGAATGAGTTTTTAAGGGTTTTGATATTTAAGGATATTCAAAAAAATCTTTATCCATGCCATTTAATCTTTCTAAGTATCCTCTAACTTTTTCATAGGCGGTTTTTATTTCAGCAGGTGTTTCTTTATGATAAATTGAACTGATAGTTCTTCTTACTGTGCTATCAGAGGTTATTGGTATTGGGAGTCCTCCATTTTCTTTTATTAATCTTGATAAATTTCTTAAAGGTTTTTTTATTTTCTTGTTTAAAGTTTCAGAACTTAAAATTAAATCAAAATATTTTTCTCTTATGTCTTTTCCCGCTTTTATAATTTCATTTGAACATTTGTTTTTTTCATTATAATTAGAACTATATACTATGATATCTAATGTTACGTTTTCTTCTTCACTTAGTTTATTTTTTATTCCTTTTTGTTTCATTTTCAACATAATTTTTCTTAATTCTTATTTTATAAAACTTTTGGTAATAATTTGTTAGAAAAATTATAATTTAACCCCCCCAATCATCTTTTTTCTTTCTTTTTATTTCTGAGAGTTCCATTAAAATCTTTTTCTCGTTTTCAGAAAGCAGGTCTTTATTTTTTTTGAATGTTTTAAATTGGGATTCTGAAATGTCCGAATATAGGAATTCCTTGTCTTTAAGTTGTCTTTCAAAATTAACTCCTGGAATTGAAATCGCGACTTCCATGTTTTCTGTAGCTTCGCTGATAGATTTGTTTTCTGACTGGATGTTTTTTATTCTTCCGATTTTTTCTTCTTTATTATCTATAAAGTTTGTTCCGGATTTTAATTTTCCGCCTTCAACATTTACCCCGAATATTGCTGGGCTGGAGTTTCGAAAAACATATTGGCTCAGAATTTTTATTTTGCATAATGTTGCAAGTTCCATTAATCTTCTTTTTTCAATTTCTTTTGCTTTTCTCTCTCTTTCTTCTGCGAGATTTTCAATAAGTTTGTAGATAATGTCGTCGGTAATTACTTTTATTTTTTCTTCTTTTGAAAGTTTGTTTGCGTCATCTTTAATCTCAACATTAAATCCTGCAACTATGGCGTCCAACTCATTAATTTCGACGTTTGCTTTTGCTGAAATTATGTCGGTTTTGTTTATATTTCCTATTCCTGCTTTTACAACTGGAATCTTATTTTCTTTTAGTAAAGTTAACAAGGCTTCCAAACTTCCAAGAGAGTCGGCTTTTATTATAATTCCTTTTTTGTCTGTTTTAATATTCTCTGAGATTTCTTCTTTAAATTTATTTTTTAATTCTTCTAAATTATTTTTATAAACTTCAAAAGGCATTCCAGGTAAAATTTCTGTTTTGTCTATTAGTTGCATTCTTAGTCCGGTTGATGCCTGGGCTTTTTCAATTGGTTTAAATTTTGCGCATAATGGCTGGATTTCTTCAAGGACCCTTATTTTTGTGATTATTGGGTCTTCACCAAAATCAGCGACTGCGATTTCGTCTGTTTTTGAGAGTTCTCCGTCGTAGAGAATTGCTTCAATGTAGTTTGTAGCTTTTTCTTTTTTAATTTCGAGCATTACTCCTTTTGCTCCTTTTCCTAATTTTAATTTGTCTGTTAAATATTTTTGACTTATTCCGCAGAGTATCATGATTAATTCTGGGATGCCTTGTTTTGTTTTTGCAGAGCAAGGGACTAGTGCGATTTTTTTTGTGAAGTCTTTTATGTTGTAGAACAAGTCTGATTCAAATCCGTGGCTGTTTAGAGAACCAATTAAGGTCATGTATCGTTCGTCGAAGACTTGTTTGATGTTCTGAGGTTGGGATTCTATGCTTTGTTGTAATGGTTGATTTGAATTTCTCCAACCAGAGATATTATCAATTTTGTTTAGCGCGATTAGGAAAGGTGTTTTGTTGTGTTTTAGAATTTGGATTACTTCTGCTGTTTGAGGTTTTATTCCTTCGTTTATATCAATGACTAAAACTGCCATGTCTGCTAATGAACCGCCTCTTTTTCTGAGGTTTGTGAATGCGGCGTGGCCTGGAGTGTCGATAAATAAGAATCCTGGGATGTTTAGTTTGATTCCTGAACTTTCAATTAATGGGCAGGCGGATTTTAGTTGCTCCATTGGATAAGAAGTAAAAGATATTTTTTGCGTGATTCCTCCTGCTTCTCCTTCTTGAACACAGCTACTTCTAAGACAATCTAAGATTGAAGTTTTTCCGTGGTCCACATGTCCGCAGACTGTTACAATTGGTTGTCGAATTTTCATAAGGGAATTAAATGAAATTAGATTATAAGGTTTTTGATTAAGATTTTTTTGAATAGGTTTGAGTTTTTAATTAAAAAAGAAAAATTAATAATAAAGGAATTAATATGAATGCGAGTAGCAAGTAAAATGCTTTTTTTCTTGAAATCTTGATTAATTTTTTTGAAGTGTATTTTGTAATTTTATGAAGAAAGTTTATGTTTGGTAAAAAGATTATTGCCCCGATTATTGGAAGCAAGACATAAGAAATTGCAGTTGCGATGGCGAGGGGTTTGTTTATTATTAACGAGGCTAGAATAACATAGGTTGAAGTTCCCAAGTCTGCCCCTATGATAAATGGTATTGCTTTTTTTAAAGTTATTAATCTTGAGACTGCTAATGGGACCAGCAACCCAATTGTTATTGACGAAGAAAAAACCACGGCTGTGAGAATGACTCCTAAAAAATATGCTTTGTATTTTTTGTCAAAAAAGTTATTTATTTTTTTTCTTGTGTTTTCTTCGCCACCAAAAACACTGATAATTGATTTGCTTATGAACCTGATGGAAAAAATAAGTATAACAAAAGAAAAGAACAAAATAACAAAAAGATTGTTATATGAAACTAAAAAATTTGTGATAGGGGACGTTAAAAATCCAACAATGTTTGGAAAATAAGACATGTTCATTTCTCCTATAAAAGACAAGATGAATAAGGAAGTTTTTGAAATCGCTCCAAAAAGATATTCAATTGTCAAAGTGATTAAAACAAGTATAGAAGTAAATATTGAGTAACAAAGTGCTATTTCAAACCCGTGGCGGAAGTCCCTTCTTTTTTGAGCGACAGTGACGAGAGAAATAATCATCGCAGTTATTGTTGTTCCGAGTGCGGCCCCAATAAGAATGAAAATTGCTGTTTGAAGAGAAATTATTCCTTCTCCTGCAAAAGTTGCGGCAATTGTTCCTACAGCACCTGAAGATTGGGCAATTGAAGTTGTGAACCACCCGGCTGCAACAGCTTTTATTGGAGAGACAGAAACAGAAATAAAATCTTTTATATTTGGGGCAAGAGCCGAGGCTGTTTTTTTAATTAATTCAATTGAGAGAATAAAAAGGTAAAGAAAGAAAAATAACTTTGTCCATCTGCCGATTATTTCATTAATGCTTTTTTCTTTCCCCTCTTTTTTCATAATCAAATAAAAGAAAATTAAGTTATAAGGTTTTTGATAAAAATAAAAAGGGTCAAAACCGAAGTCCTAACCCCTTACCTAACCGAAGTTAGATGTAATAATGATAACTTTGCCCTATTTAAAACTTTCTTACCACCAAAAAATTATAAAAAGGGTGTATGATTTTAGAATTTATGAGAACAAAAACAATTAATGATTTGGAAACGGAATATGATTTAGAGTTGGAGAAAGTTGTTTCTAAAATTAAAACATCTAAGGCAAAATTAGTTTTGTTGCAGTTTCCTGACGGGCTGAAACCTTATGCAACTGCGGTTGTGGATTATTTGGAAAGCAAGACAGAGGCTGGCTTCTTGATTTGGCTTGGAGATTGTTTTGGTGCTTGTGATACTCCTGTTCTTGGGGATATTAAAGTAGATTTAGTTGTGCAGTTTGGGCATTCAGAAATGATGCCGAGTTATTGATTACAACCAACCCATTAACAAACTTATTCCAACAGCGAATAATAAACTCCCTGCGATTAAGTGAAGGTATCTGATGTTTCTTTCTTTCCATCCAGAGACTTCGTCGACTTTTGCAAATCCTTTGTAGACTATTCCGATTATGATTAGCATTGGAATTACAAATAAAATATTATAATAGAGAAGCCAGGGAATTGTTTTTATGAAAGTTACTTCTGAGAGTAAGCCTGATGCAATGATGTAAGGCCCGATTGTGCAAGGAAGCAAGAAAATTGTCACAAAAATTCCTATGAAGAATGCTCCTGTTGGAGAAGTGATTTTTTTGATTAAAAGTTTTGCGTGTGGGCGCATAAACATTGGCATTTCTGTTGCAAGGCCTCCTGGCTTGTAGTCAAAATAATCTTTGATGTTAAGTGCCCCGATAATCATTGCGAAGATTGCTAAACCCTTATACAAATAAATTGAGAATGAACTTGTTAATTCTGTGAAGGTTTTGAAAATTTGAATTATCACAAAACCATAAATTAAATATCCCATGAAAATTGCAGTGGTAAATGCCAAACCTACTTGTAAAACCCTTTTTCTTTTTTCTGGATTTTGTATGAGGATTGTTACAAGAACAATTGTAAGTATTGCGATAACACAAGGATTAACAGCGTCGGCTAAGGCAAGAGTTGTTATTTTTGTGAATAAGTTTTCCATTAGCAACCTGTAAGTCCTTTTAATTTATTAATGCTTTGAACACTAACATGTTTGTTGTTATTGATTATCCAAGTTGGAACAGAAGTGATTTTATTGTTTATACATTCTTTGGCTTGTGTCATACAATTAATTATTTGTAAATGTTTTACATCTTCTCCAAATAAATCTTTTTGCGCTTCACAGGCAAAGCATCCAGTTCTTATATAGAGCATAGAATTTTCTCCAATGCATTTTGCTAATTCTTCGTCTACATCTAGATTGTCTTTTGTTATAGTCCAAACAGAAAAAGTAATTATTAATAGAATAATTATTGCTGTTATCAAATTCTTTTTCATTTAATTTAAAATAATATAATTCTTTTAAATGTTTTGGGAGATAAATAACTATATGGAAGTCGTGTATAGAAATTCTTTTAATTTTGTTAAACTTTAGAATAGAACGAAGCGGAGTGAGAGCGCAGCGGGGCAAAATCCAAAGGATTTTGAGTTCAGAATTCGGGCGTATCTATATTAACTTCAAAGTAGTAATTAACCAAAAGATTTATAAATATAATTTTAATCCCTAATTATATGAAATTATATCAAAAGATTATCGCTGGAGGATTAGTAGTGGCTGGTTTGGCTGGACTTCTAGGTTGTGATTCTAAAAATAATCAATCACCACAACGTCAAGAAAAGACTAAAGCAACATATTTTAAATCAGTTCCCATGTGGTATGAAACAGGTATGGCTTTAGCAAATGGTGATTTTGATGGAGATGGAGATTTAGATATCATTGTGGGGGCTGGAAAACTTGATGCTGTGGGAAGATTATATTTGTTACAAAATATTGGAAATGGAAAGTTTAATGAACCCATAAATTTTGGTTCTGTTCCCATGTGGTATGAAACAGGTATGAGTTTAACTGTTGGTGATTTTGATGGAGATGGAGATTTAGATATCATTGTGGGGGCTGGAAAACTTGATGCTGTGGGAAGATTATATTTATTTAAGAACGATGGAGAAGGAAATTTCTCACAATAAATCTTTCGGTTTCTATTATTTTAGCCCGAATTCTGAATTAGACATAACAACTTTTAATCGTAATTTTTCAAGAATTAATAATCAGGCAAACCTTCATCAGAAGTATTTCCTTTTTGCTCTGGCAATGTTTCTTGTCCTGATTCTGATTTAGCTTCTTCTTTTGGTTCCTCTTCTGCTTTCAAATCTTCTTCTGTTACAGACTCAATCATTTCTTTGAATTTTGGAAAATCCGCAGCCATGATTTTTACACCTGCTTTTGTGAATCCAGTATATCTATCACTTGTTATGAATTCTCTTATTGTGAGCCCTTTTCTTCCTCCAAAGTTATCCATTCTAAGAATAATATCTGCAGTGTCGTTCTTTTTTATTTTTCCAACATCTCGTTCCATGTTTAAATTAAATTAGAAGTATATTTAAATATTTGTGTTTAATAGATTAATCTTTTATTTCTATCTTAATGTTTACGTTTTTTGGAATTTTCATTCTCATAATATGGTGGAGGACTTTTTCGTTTGCTGGAAGGTCAATAAGTCTTTTGTGAATCCTCATCTCAAATCTGTCAAAGGTTGCTGTTCCGTCTCCACATGGGGATTTTCTCGTCGTTATTTTTAGTTTTTTTGTTGGTAAAGGTACAGGTCCGCTAATATTTATCCCTGCTTTTTTAGCGAGTTCTTGAATAGAATTACAAATATTGTTGAGCATCTCAATATCAATGCTGTTTAATTTTATTCTTACTTTAGGCATAGGATTAATTCTAGAAAATAGTTTAAAAACCTTTTTATACTTTGATTTTTTATTTGTATAAAGAGGTAAAAAAGATATGGTTATTTTATTGCGCGATTTCCATCGGAGGATCTTAAATAAATCGCATCACGGAACAAGAAGGGAAAATGCAAAAAAACCGCTTAGGTTGTTTTGATGGGACAGATATTTATTCAATTAGGAATTATCTTGTTTATGGCATTTGTAGTGTCGTATGTTGTAAAGGCATTTAGGCAGCCGATTATTATAGGTTATATTCTTGCAGGTGTGCTCGCGGCGTTTGTTATTGAAACAGGTTTTATTAATTTGGAATCTTCTAGAGAAGTTATAGATATTTTTTCTCAGTTTGGGATTGCTTTTTTGCTTTTTATTGTTGGTTTGCATCTTAATCCTAAGGTCATCAAGGAGATTGGAACGTCTTCGCTGTTGATTGGTTTTGCGCAGATGGCACTTACATTTGCTCTTGGTTTTATTGTAGCATCTCAATTGCTGGGATTTGATATGATTAATGCAGTCTATATTGGAATTGCTCTTGCATTTAGTAGCACGATTATTACAATGAAGCTTCTTTCAGATAAAAGGCATCTTGATTCTCTTTATGGTAAGATTTCAATTGGTATTTTGATTATTCAAGATTTGGTTGCTGTTTCTGCATTGATGTTTATTTCGTCAATGTCTGATGGAACTAATTTTGGTTCTTTTGTTTTGAAAGGGTTCCTAGGCGGAGGAGGTTTGATTGGGCTTTTATTTTTAATTGGATTTTTTATTCTTCCGAGGTTTACTAAAAATATTGCTAAATCACAGGAGTTGTTGTTTTTATTTTCTATCTGTTGGTGTTTTATAATTGCCGCATTGTTTAGTTATTTTGGTTTTTCAATTGAAATCGGGGCATTGGTTGCAGGAGTTGTTTTGTCTATTTCTCCTTATAGTACTGAGATAAGTTCTAAAATAAGGCCCTTGAGAGATTTCTTTTTGATAATCTTTTTTATAATTCTTGGTTTTAATTTTCCAACATCTAACTTAATACCTATTTTTAAAAATGCGATTATTTTGTCCTTGCTTGTTTTGATTTTCAAGCCATTAATTTTAATGAGTCTTATGGCATTATTTGGATACACCAAAAGAAATAATTTTTTAGTTGGAACAACTCTTGCGCAGATTTCTGAGTTCTCTTTGATATTAATTGTCCTTGGTTTAAGTGTTCATGGAACCTTGCTTGACCCCCGTATTCTTCCAACGATAACTTTGACAATGATTATGACGATTACTGTTTCAACTTATATGATTATTTATTCTCAAAAGTTTTATGAAAAAATATCTTGGTTTGTTTCTTTTTTTGAAAAAAAACATATTAAGAAAGACAGGAAGATTAGAAAGGATTACGACGCGATTCTCTTTGGGTATAACAGAATAGGATTTAGTATTTTGAGGTCGTTGAAAAAAATAAAAAAGAATTATCTTGTTGTTGATTTTAATCCAGATACAATTGAGAGTTTGACTAAGTTTAGGATTCCTTGTATTTATGGAGATGTTTATGACCTTGAACTTTTAAGAGATTTGCCGTTAGATAAAATCAAATTGGCTGTTTCAACGCTTCCGGATTTTGAGACGAATTTTCTTTTGATAGAATCTATTAGAGTTGTTAATCCAGACGCAATAATTATTGTTAGGGCACATCAAATAAAAGAGGCACTTGATTTATACAAGAAAGGAGCGAGCTATGTTTTGACACCTCATTTTTTAGGAGGAGAGTATGTAGCTAAAATGATTGAACATGATGAAATAGATGATGAAAAATATCTTGAAGAAAAAAAGAAACATGTTGATACCCTTAAAAAAATGATGGAAAAAGGGCACGAGCATCCAGAAGTTACTGGTGATTGATTTATTCTTCTATTATTTCATCTTTTTCTTCTACGGTTTCATCTTTTTCTTTTATATCAAATAATGAAAAGATAAAATCAAAAAATCTTAAGACAATTTCTATGAGAACTATGAATATTAAAAAAGTGAATATCTGGCTGAAAAATCCTGGGAGTTGAGAGAAGTGGCTTAGTATTCTTTCAATGTATTGAGTGTCTGAGAAATTATTTGGATTAAGAACTGTTATTGCTAATAAAGTGAATGGGAGCATTTTCGCGATTTCTTGGGATAGGTCTTCCTTGTAATAAGCAGTCATCCTTATGGCTGTTATTATTGCTGCAGAGAGGAATAATATCTGGGAAATTTCTTGGCTTTGTGAGAGGATTATTAGGAAGAAAGTGAATACTGTGAAAATAACGAAAATTAAAAATGGAAGGATTAGAATGTATTCTACAAAATAAAGTGTGCCTTGAAATAATCTTGAGAAAAAAGAATTCTGTGCTGAATTATATTTATTTAAGTCCAATCCGAGAGGGTTTTTTTTAGAAATGAATTTGTAAAATTTCCACACCAAAACAGAATAGAGCACAATCATCAAGACCAATATTAGCAGATTCACGAATTGCCCTAGAGGATAAGGAAGAATCGCGACAAATTCATTGTAAATACTAAGAAGTTGTGTTCCAAGTTCTTTAATCACCTCAGCCATAAATTTATTAGGCGGAAAGTGTTTTTAAATTTATTCTAAAGATTTAAATAGAATATTTCTTAATTAATTTTATGTTGGATATTAATTTAATTCGGGAAAATTCTGAAATGGTTAAGGAGAATTATAGTCTTAGAAATGATTCTGATATTCTTAAACAATTAAAAGAAGTTATTCAACTTGATACTGAATGGAGAAAATTAAAAAATGAAGCAGATGGATTAAGACACCAGAGAAATGAGATTAGTCAGAAAATTAATAGTGCAAAAAAGAAAGGAGAGGACGCAGAAAGATTGATAGTAAAAGCAAAAGGGATTTTAAAAAAATTACAAGCAACTCAAGATAAGGAAAAAAATCTTGGGCAAAAAATTAGAGAAATTATGTTAACTCTTCCGAATTTGCTGGATAAAAAAGTAATAAAAGGAAAAGATGAAACAGAAAATAAAGAAATAAGAAAGTGGGGGAAGAAGCCAATAATTGCAAGACCTCTTTCACATGTAGAACTTGGAAAGAATTTAGATATACTTGATTTAGATGCAGCAACTAAACTTACTGGGGCAGGATTTTATGTATTTAAAAAAGAGTTGGCGATATTAGTAAGAGCGTTGATGAATTTCTTTTTGGATTATCATAATAAAAACGGGCGAACGGAAATTTGGTCTCCTATTCTAGCGAATGAAGATACTGCGATTGGAACTGCACATTTGCCTAAGTTTGATAAAGATATGTATAAGACAAGAGAAGGATTTTATTTGGTTCCTACTGCAGAGATGACTTTGACTAATTTACATAAGAAAGAAATTTTAGATGAGGCAGAATTGCCAAAAAGATATTGTGCATATACCCCTTGCTTTAGAACAGAAGCAGGAAGACATGGTGCAGAAACTCCAGGTATTTTTAGAGTTCATCAATTTGATAAAGTTGAAATGGTAACAATTTGTAAACCAGAAGATAATGATAAAGAATTTGATTCTATGATGAATAGTGCAGAGGAGTTATTAAAAAAATTAGAAATTCCTTACAGGGTGCTTGCGATATGTTCAGGAGATAATGGATTTAAAGAATCAATAACTTATGATCTTGAAACATGGTCTCCTTTTTTGAAAAAATATATGGAGACTTCTTCTGTTTCTTCAGTTACAGATTTTCAGGCGAGAAGAATGAACACTCGATATAAAGATAAGAAAACAAATACTTTAAAATTTGTTTATACTTTGAATGGTTCTGGTTTAGCATTTCCAAGATTGTTAATAGCAATACTTGAGAACAACCAGCAAAAAGATGGGAGTATTAAAATCCCGAAGGTTCTTTGGAAGTATACTGGATTTAAGGAAATAAAAAAAGGTAAGAATGGCGAAAAAGAAAAAAAATAAATTAGATAAGTATTTTCTTTTAAGTTGGAGAAAGGCTTGGATAATTGTGGTTGGAGGTTTTGTTTCTATTTTATTGCATAATTTTATTAGTGCTTTGTTTGGAGTTGAAGAAGCGTTTTTCTTTATTCTTGTTGTTTTTGTTTTACCAATATATTTTCTAATTTCAGTTGTTTATAGTTTAGTAAAGTGGGCGAGAAAATAATTTATTAAGAAGGAATAAATTTAAAAACAAATTCTTATAGTAATTAGTATGCCCACGTTGTCCAATGGCTAAGACACATCCCTGTCGCGGATGATACCCGGGTTCAATTCCCGGCGTGGGCGTCTTAGTCTTTTGTTATTTTCAAGAGTTTTTTTTGTTCAAGAAAAGTCCAAGATTGTTTTAAAAACGACTTGGTTACAAAAAGAATGAAAATAGATCCTTACAAACATAAAGAAAAATACTTGAAATGGAAAAAGCAAATTAATGGAATAATTTTTTAAGATTACTCCTTTCTATGCCATGACTGATCATACCAATTTATTTTAATAAATGTTTTGTTTAATAATTATCAAAAAGATTATAAATTAAAATAAATTCTCTTTTTTATGAAAGATAGAATAACCAAAAAGGATGGCACAGAATATGAACTAGAATGGATAGAAGAAACAAACTTTGACGAAATTTCTTCAGTAAGGCAAGTTTATGCCTTCATTTTTAATGAAGAAGGTAAAATAATTATTGTTAATTCTGCAGCAAGTTGGAGATTACCTGGGGGCAAACCAGAAACACAAGATTTAGGAATACAAGAAACTCTCCTAAGAGAAGTTGAAGAAGAAGCAGATATAGAAATTAAAAATATAATTCCTTTAGGATATATTAAAGCCACTAAACTAAAAGGTAATAAAGAAATAGAATATCTTTTAAGATATATTGCAGATGTTTCAAAAATTAATCCTCAAACAAAAGATCCTGCAATAGGAATTGTAAATAATCGGCTTTTTATTAATCCAAAAGATTTTTTAAAATATTGTAAATGGAGAAAATTTGGAGATTCTATCAAAAAAAAAGCAATTTCTAAATGGAAAAAAAGTAAGGAATTATAAGAGATTTTTTATTTCAAAAATATTTTTAACCTTATAATTTGATATCCCCTTTGATTCCTTGCCCAAAAAAATAGTTTTTATACCATATTTTTTCGGAATAATTACATCTACAAGATATTCATCCCCAATCATTACTGAATTTTTTGCATCTATGTTTAAGGTTTTCAATACATAGGGATACAATTCTCCTTTTTTCCTCAGATCCATATCTCCACCACTAAAAATTCTCTTAAAATATTTTTTTATCTGGAAGTATTCTAAAATTTTGTTTATCCATATTAAAGGAGCATCACTTAAGATAAAAAGATTATTATTTCGGGACAATTCTAAGAAGAAAGGGGACAATTTATCATTTTTTTGGATATGGTGTGATGGGTCCATATCCCATGCAAAATTGAGATATTCGTTCCGATCTAGACCATATTCTTTTTGGAAACCAGTACTTAAAATGAAGTTATACTTTTGAGCGACAAAATTATACATATTTCCTGCTTGTTCTTCACTTACTTTTAATTTTTCTGAAATAAATTGTATAGATCTCTTTTTCAAATCAAGATATATTGAGGTATCTCTAAAAGAATTTTCATTAAATTCATAAAGAGTTCCATCCAAATCAAACATCATTATTTTATTACTCATTTTTAAAGATAAAAGGTTTACAATATTTTAAAACTTCTTGATGAATTTCTTCTAGAGAATTTGTAGCATTTATTAAATAAACATTTTTTCTATCTCTTAACTCGGAACAGGTTTCATTAAACAAGTCGTAATGACTAGAAATTATCTTGGTTTTAAAATCACATTTTTCGGGATTGCATTCTTCTTTAGAAATTCTATTTAGTAAGGTTTCCTTAGGGGCATCCAATATAAAAGTTAAATCAGGCATAATAATTTCGACTTGCCTATTGTTCGGATCATAAACCTTTAAAGATTCATCCAAACTTACTGTTGAATCTATTTGTTTACAAAAAAAGAATCTAGAAATAAATGTCCGATCCATAAGCATTACTCCTAAATTTTTATTTTCTTTTCTCATTAAATTGGGTAATGTCCTCTTTCCGATAATTTTAGCTTCACGATTTAATCTTTGGTATTTAATATCTGCCTTTTCTTTTTTTTCTCCAATTGATATCGGTTCTTGTTTAAAATATGCCAAGTTTCCTTGCCACCAAGTAGAATGAAGGTCGTATGGGGCCAAATTCATTCCCGCTCTTGATCCATCCCCCCTAGTAATAAGAGAAGGTATGCCTCTTTCGATTAAATACTTTGAAAACATCTTTATCTGAGTTCCTTTTCCAGCCCTATGTAATCCTTCAAAACCTATTGTTAAAATTTTATTTTTCATTTTTTCCTAAAAGCATATCTTTTATTTATTTCTAGATTTCCAATTGACGGAAGAAAAGAGGCTAAGCGGTTAGTTAAAGATTCACTTTTGACTTCTCCACGAGTAATCCTTTTAAGAGAAGGATAAATAACTCTAGATATAAAGTAATATGGAGTAGTATTATCTTTTGCATCCACAATATCGAAATGTTCTTGAGTCATTTCTCTAAGGGTCCTATCTTCTAAAAGATGTGCGTGTCTGGGGTATTTGATTTCTTCTAATCCAAATTTTTTTCTAAGGGCGTTTAGATTTTGGTAACCTTCTAAAAACAAATCTTGAATATATAATGTTCCTCCCTTCTCCAAAGTTCTTGCACATTCCGCTATTACTAATTCTTGTTTTCTTTGACTAGGAAGATTACTTAACGAACGCTTAGAATAAATTAAATCGAAATAATTGTCATCAAATCTAAGTTTCTCCATATCTGCTACTTCAAAATGAAATTGTTTTAGTTTATTTTTAATGGCTAATTCTCTTGCATTATTAATTGCACTTTCATTAAAATCTATTCCATAAAACTCACAATTTTCTCCAGGATTTATGTGTGGTCTGCTCCAACCATTACCACACCCTAAATCTAATATTCTTTTAGTTTTAGTTTTTGAAATGAAATTTTTTAGTAATCTGTTTTCCCTTCGATTAAGGTATACATCTGGAGTAGAATATTCTTCTGTCTCTCCGCATTTGTTAGACCTTACATCCCAAAAATCTTTTGTAAATGCTTTTGAAGTATCTTCTAAAAATAATTCTGGAGAATTTTTTATTTTTTGAGAATAATCTATTAATTTTTTAAATTGTTTTTCATTTACTCCTGCAGACATATTTTGTAAACCACAAAAAGGATAAGTTATAACTAAGGGGCCTTCGAACCCATTATTTTTTCCAGAATAATCTATAGATATATTTTCACCTTTTGAAAAAGCCTCCACAACAGAATCAAAATCACCATAATATGCAACTAGTTGTTCTAGAGGAAAACCTCCTCCAACATCTCTTCCGTAAACTCCTGCATTTTTAAAAAACATTTTTGTAAGAAGAACATCTTCTTTTTGTTGGGGTCCAAGATATTTTTTTGTGAAGTCTGGATGAAACATTAGATCCCCTTCTATGCTGGTTGAAGGAGAGGATTTTGCATCTACTCCCCCTATTGCTAAATCATACCCTAGGTAATTTCCTGTAAAGTGATCTCTAACAAATCTACATCTTTCAGTAAAATTAATATTTTCTAGGGGGGAATTAAGTCCCCCCACTTTTTCTCTAAAAACATCTTTTTCAAAAGGAGCCAACAATATAACTCCATCAATATCTTTTTTTAATTTTAGGCATAATCCTGTTTCCGCAGATCCAATAAATTTCAAGCCGTGATAAGAATCTACATTAGAGAATTGTGCATCTATAGCTTCTTTTAAACTAGATTTGCATTTTTCTAATTCTTCTAATCTTCTTTTAGAATATGAGATTCTTCTAACAATTTCAGAATATATATTTTCACGACTCATTATGTAGATTGGTATTTTTTCCATTCATTTAATTTCGCTTTAACTTTTCCAGACTCAAGAAGATCTTGAGCAGAATAAAAACCATCTCTTATTGATTTCTCCTTACCTGCTAAATAGATACCTGCGCCTGCATTTAGGGATAAAATATCTCTTATGGATCCTTTTTTGTTACCTACCAAAACTTCCCAGAGCATATCCGCACCTTTTTTCACATCTCCTGGATGAGCGATATCTTGATAAGAAATATGGGGTAGTTTGTGTTCAGAAGGATTAAAAATATATTCTTTACGTTTATTATTTCTTTTTTCTACTATTAAAGTTGGATCGGTTAATGAAATCTCATCTATGTTCGGGTTAAAGGAAAGAAGATAATTATCACATAATTTTTCAAGAATAGGTTCTATTGTTCTTAGATGCTCTTCTTTTATACAACCTAAAACCTTATATGAGAGATCGATAGGATTACAAAGAGGACCTAAGTAATGCAGAGGACTTCTTAGCCCAGCTCTTTCGCCCAAAGGTACTATTTTAGAAAAATCAAAATATCCTATTTGAGCTTTTTCAACAGAAGATATAACTTTACCTACATCAGCATTTGTATCAATCCCCCAGTTTTCCAGAACATTTCTACTTCCACTATTTGTTGTTATCCCTTTTGAACCAATTTTTAGAGTATTGATACCGGAAGTAGCAATTATCACTGCAGAAGCTGTTCCAATATTAAGTGTTTTTGTCCACCCGCCACCTGTTCCAGCATTACATAAAACTCCCTCCAATGAAGACTCTGTTGGAATTCTTAGGGCTTTAATGAAATTAGCACATTCATTAATATCTATTCCATTTATTCTATTACGGGTTTCCATAGCTGTTAAAAAAGACACAAATTGTAAGCCATTTAGTTTTCCTTCCCTCATTCGCTCTACCATTGTGGACAAATCAGAGGGTTCTAGGTACTTCCCATCCATTATTTTCTCTATAATTTTGATTGGCATTTAATCATTATAAAGTAATAACAATATTTAAATATTGTGGTTGCGTTTAAAATAGATGAAAATAGTAAGAAATGATTCTGGGAAAGAATTAGATATGTTGTTAGTAAATATCATCTAAACAAGTAATATTTAAAAATAAAGTTTTATAAGATAAGCTATGGAAAAGAAAAAAATAATTGAACTTTTTGAAAAGGTGCAAAAAATACATTATAAAGTATGCAAATTTGAAAAAGAAACTATTAATGAATCTTTAAATGAAGGAGATTGCAGGCATAAGGCAGAATTATTAAAAAAGTTATTAGAAAAAGAAGGTTTTGAAGTTAAAAAACAAGATGTGGTTTTTGATTGGACAGATTTGCCTTTTCCAAAAGATGTTAGAAGTATATTGAATGAATCGGATACAGTATGGAAGCATGTAGCATTAAAAGTTAAAATTAATGATAAATGGATTAAGGTAGATCCTACTTGGAGTCTAGAGTTAAAGAAAAAAGGATTTCCAGTTACTGAAAACTGGGATGGTATTTCAAATACAAAATTAGTTACTAACGGAAAAGTAGAATTTTATGATAAGGGAGAATCTGGTATAAAACCAAATATTGTAAAAGCAGAAGCTCATAAGTTTGCTTTAGCACTTAATCACTTTGTATCTTCTTGAATTTTTATTATTGTTTCATCTATAAATTTGATCATATTATTTAGGGCATCACCATAAATCCCTGCAATATGGGGGGTGATTATAACATGCTTTGATTTAATTTTAGACGGAGAAATATCTTCTGAATATACATCTAAAATTGCTCCAAAAAAATATCTTTCATGAACTTTCTTTAGAATAGCTTTTTCGTTAAGAATCCCTTTTCTAGATAAATTTACAATAATTGCTCCTCTTTTAATCAAATCTGTTTTATCAAATAATGCTCCCTTAGTATCTGAATTTAAAGGAAGAGCATTAATTAAAATGTCTGTTTGAGGAAGAATTTTATCTATTTCCTGCAAGTTAATTGTAGAATTGCCCGATGTTTTATTTTTTTTCACAATATAAAATTTGCATCCATATTTTTTTAATTTATTATGAATTAATTTTCCAATATTCCCAAAGCCTAATAAAGTTACACTTTTGTTTTTAAGAAATTTATCTGCCTTACTGGGAATAAGGGTTTTTAATTTATCTAAAGCATAATTACTTACCCCCTCAGCAATTATACGTTTATTCTGATATAATTTAATCCCTTTTTTATTAAGTTTCTCTATTGGGATATTCTCAGTTCCAGATGTAGGAATAATTAAATATTTTAAATTCCGCAAAGAATTTAATTCTTTTTCTGTTAAATAGTTGGTGATTAAGATTTCGGCAGAATTATCTAATTTTTCTTTTTTAGAATACTCTGCAACAAAATTCCGTTTTTTTAATCCTCTCTCCAAGTGGTTTACCTTCCATTTTGAAGGAGGTTTGATTCTGATAAAAACTTTCATAAATCTTAATAGATATGAAAATTTATAAATCTTCATTAAATTGTATATTCATGGGAGATCTTAATTGGTATTTTAAATTGAAGGAAATAATGAATCCTGTATTCACACAAGAACAATTTAAAGAATACATAAAAAGACATAAGCAAAAATTAAAATTTTATAAAAAATTTATTAAAGGTAAAAAAATATTAGATCTTGGATGTGGTTTTGGTTACAGTGCTGTTTCACTCTCTTATTTGGGATATAATCTTGTTGCAGTAGATAATAATGAAAAAGTCATTAAGATTATTAAACAAAATGCTAAGAACTTTGGAAGAGAAATAAAAATCATTAAGGATGATGTTTTTAATATAAATAAAAAATTTAAAAAAAATTCTTTTGACGCATGTATCTCTGGAGGATTACTTGAACATTTTAGAATAAAAGATATTCAAAAGTTAATACGAAAACAGTTTTATTTAGCCCCCATTGTTATTATAGATATTCCTATATGTTCTAAAAAATCAAAGTTAAAAGACTATTATCAAAATTTTTCAAAAAAGATCTGTAAAGATGGGGTTTACAGAAATCTTTGGAACAAAAATTATTGGATTAACCATATCCTTAAAGATTTTGAAGTTATTTATTCTAAGGTTAGTTTATCTTCAAAAAATACTGGGAGATTCGAGAAATTAACTCTTGTCTTAAAAAAATAACCAGAGGATTGTATCACTTTTAATACCCTCATTAAATTTGTCTTTATCTGTATCATAAACAATTTCTCCTTTTGCAAATTTAATGGGATAACATAGATTTTTCTGCACCCACGGGGTAGCAACCAATTTTTAAAAAAGAATTATACGTGTATATTCTAAGATAAATAAAAGGGTGTTAAACAAAAAACAAACCGCTCGGCGTGGATATGGTTCCAATCCAAAACTTATTTAAAGGATAATCCCATATTAATTTTACTTGACTTCGGTTAAGGTTATCTGACTTCGGTTAGGTAAGGAAAGATGTGAACTTCGGTTTGTGTCTTTCCATTTATTTTTTTAAACTCCCTGTGTAAATACCTCAAGTTACTCGTCTCTCGGCGTGGGCGTATAAGAGATTATTTAAACCCTTAAAAATTATTTATTTTATCGGAGGAAAACAACAATGAAAGGAACAGTAAAATTTTTTAATATGGAGAAAGAATTTGGTTTTATCACTGGAGAAGATGGAAAAGATTATTTTGCGCATAAATCTGAACTTAATGGCGCAACTATTGATAAAGATGACACAGTTACATTTGAACCAGAAAAAGGCGACAAAGGAATGAAAGCAACTAAAGTCGTTAAAGCGTAAAAAATCTTATTTTTTTGGGATTTAATAAAAAATAAAATTCCTCTACTTATTTCGGTGTGGGCGTTTAACTTAAATTTATTTATTTTTTATTTGCTTAATCACAAATTTGACTATTATAAAAAAACCAGCCAGTGCAGGGATAACAACAAATATTCTGTTAATAAGCCCTAAGTAAACATTTTGAAAAATCGGGAAAATACTTCTTGTTAAGACAGATAAGAAAACAAACACAAACATAATTACTAATGATTTTTTATCATACTCTTTCCAAAATTTAGGAAGCATTATTAAAAAGATTGTAAAAATAATGATTCCAATAATTAGTGCAAATAAATGATTTGTAGAATACCACAAAAATACTTGCGAATAATCCTTACTTGCTGAACTTTGTAAATTAAAAAACATAAAAGCAAACCAACTCACAATAAGCAAGGCCATTTTCATTGATCTTTCAGTTATTTTTTTGCTAAGTTTGTATGAAATAGAACATTGTTTATATGAAAAAAATATAATAAAAGGAGTTATAAGAACTAACACCATTCCGACAAAAACAATACTCAATCCACTTGCGTCTACAACTTCATATCCTAGTCCCATTTTCTCTCCCAGATTATAAAAAAAGCTGTTACCACAGCAATTAATTTTAATGCTAAATTTATATCATGCGCTTTTTCATAAAAACCGAAAATCATAAAACCTGAACTATAACAAAAAGCAAGTCCTATGATGAAGAACGGTAAGAAAACAAAAATTCTCTTTTTTTCAACCATGTTTAAAGCAGATTTAATTATAAACAAAAGTGCAAAAAATAAATGAAAAATAATTTCTATTAATATTTTTGGTATCATTTTAAAATCTCCTTAAATCCTTTCATTAGCATTAAAATACCAATTGCTTCAATAAATAAATTATAAGAAAGATATGCTTCAATTAGTAATGTTGTTGAAAAAATAATATGAAAGAGAATTTCAATTAATTCTATAAAAAAAATTAAAATAGTTCCAAAGAGGATATATTTTTTTGCTTGTTTATTTTTTAATTTTAATGAAAAAAATATAAAACTAATTACTGCTAAAAGAATAATCCCGTGTCCAATAATTTCAAAGATTCTTTGTTTTTCTAAAAATTCACAAAAAAAATTCACAAATAGGATTAAAATTATTATGCTCCAAAAAAACACCCATTTTCCGATATCCTTGTTTTTCTTTTTCATTATTCAGCCTCTTTTAGTATATGATTAAAAGAAATAGTAGTTATAAATTTATCTAATAAGGAATTTACATAAGTCTTATATAATAAAATTTCTAATAAGATAACATGGGAATATTTAATTTTTTTAAAAAAATAATTAAGACTGATAAGAGACAAGAAATAGTTGTGGAGAAGTTGGCTTTTTCTGAAATTGGAAAATGGGTTGAAAATAAAGAAAAAGAAAATGAATTTAATGAGAAAGAAATTATTCTTATGGTTAAAGAAAAAATTAATGTGTTGACTAAAGAACTTGAGGAAAAATTAGAAGTTTTACAGGGTTTTGATGTTGGGGCAAAAAAAGAGAAAGAGCAAATAAAAAATATTGTTGTTGATAGTAGAGAGAAATACATAGAATCTGTGGAAGATTTAATTGAAAAATTGAATAACTTAGAAGAACTTAAATTAGAGAAATTAGTTGAAAGAGTAAACAAGATTTTTTTTGATTTTAATAAAAGTTCATTCAAAAATTATGAACGAGCCACAATTTTAATTGGAAAAGAAATGGCGACTATAAAAGAAAACTTAAAGTTTTTTTCTAAGGATTTATTAAAAACTTTTGATGATGGTAAACTAGTTATAGATTCTTTTACTAATCTTCTGATAATTAAAAAAAAATTAGATGCAATTAACTTTGTTGATAAAACTCTGGAGCAAATTAGTGAAAAGAAATCAAATTTGAATAAAAAAATAAATGTGAAAGAAAAAGAAAACACAATTTTAAAACAAAGTTTAGACAAAATTAAAAAGAGTTCTGTTTATTTGGATAATTTATCTAAACAGAAAAAGATTGAGTTTCTTAAAGAAGATTCAAAAAAGAATGTTTTAGAATTAAAGCAATTTCTTGATTTCAGGGCATTGACGAATTTTTTTCATATAAACCCTGAACAAATGAATATTGTTAAAGAACATAGAGAAGATTTTCAAACAAATTTTGAAAAAGATAATGGACAAACTATAATTGAGTTGTTAGAAGAGGCAAAATTAAGTAACAATGTAATTTTGGAAAAAGTAAAACAAATCAGAAGTAAAATAGAAGAAATATGGAATCATGAAAAAAATTTAAAAGAGGATGAGGCTCAAGAAATACAAAATAAGATTAAATTGGTTGCGCTTAAAATTGATGAACTAAAAATAGAAAAGATTAAGGAAGAAAAAAGAGAGGAGAAATTTAAAATAAGTAAAGAGGAATTAATTGATGTATTAAAACAAGAATTTGGTAAGATGAATATTGAATTAAAACCCAACAAGAATAAGGAACCAGACAAAGAAAACAACAGAGTGTCTAATCATTCTGATAATTAAGGTTTCCAAAATTTGCTGTTTTGAATTCATTTTAAAGATACCGGCTAATGTTGGTAGATAAGGAATTGGAGAAATAGCCATAATTAACATTGCGTGTCTTCCGTATTTTTTAAATAGGTTTTTGTATCTTTTCACGTCTGTCTTTGGAAAATATTTTAAGATTTTCTCCCCTGAGAAATAGCCCAAATAAAAATAAAAAATATTTCCTACAATTGCTGATGAAAGAAATAATAAAAGAATAAGCCAAGGGTTAAAAGCGTTCATTGCCAATATTGTGGCAACAGCAATACTTGAACCTACAAAAACTGGGGCACCTTCTAAAAAAATCACAAAAAGAATCATTGCCAATAATCCGCTGATCATTACGATTTTTGTAACTTCTTGATCAAGAATTTTGTAATTAATTAGGCTCCAGATTAAGGCAAAAACAATTAGTAAGTTTAAAACCCAAACCGAGTATTTTATCACATTTTTATTCATCTTGTAGTTTACTTTCCTTTTTTCAATAAATCAGGGAGAGCGTTATAATCTTTTTTCTTTTTTTCTTCCTCTGTTTTTTCCCGACAAATTGCCCAGTATTCGTTCTTCTCTATGTTTGCTTTGAAGTGGCTTTCACCTTTTATTCTATGTTTCCAATAAATTATTTGGCCCTGAACAGTATCTATTCTTCGCGCAACTTTTTTCAAAGCCCTTTTAGCAGCACCTTTTTTTTGAGGAGAGGAATTTGAATCTTCAAGTGTTGCTTCTGTTTCTTTTTTCCATTCCAAAACTTCTTTTAGTTCTTCTTGGATATCTTTATACTTTTCTTTAATTTCTTCTTCAGTAAGAGGAGGATTTTTATGTTTAGAATAATATTGCGATGGCATTTTTATTTAATGTTTGTTTGATTTAAATAATTTTTCTAGGTGTCTATAAGAGTACTTTATACAATCTAAATCTTTATATACTTTTTAATTTACTTATATATATATATATATGATAAATAACTTGATAGAAATGGCTTCTGAGATTACTTTTCATGGAGGACCTTTATCTTCTTCTGAAAGGTATACTTCCAAGGTTGACCAAGTAGTATACCATGATGATTGTGATTGCCATGGTGGGGATTGTTCAGATTGCTACTGCACAGATTGTAACGAAGGTAGTTGATTAATTGCGGAGATTAATGTATATTCTCAAAAATGATAGATAGATTTAATGTAGTTTGGCTAGCTTTAACGTATAATTGTAATAATAAGTGTGTCTGGTGTTATTCTTCTTCTGATGAAGAAATTCCAAGAGAATCATTAGAAGAGAAGAAAATAATTCCGATTGTAACTTTTCTCAAACAATTAGGAATAAAAAGAACTATTCTTATTGGTGGAGAGCCTTCTATTTATCCTCATTTACCTTTTTTATTGGACGAACAAAAAAAACAAAAAATCCCTACGGGAATGATTACAAATGGGAGAAAATTTTCAGATAAATCCTTCACACAAGAAATGGCTAGAAGAGGATTAAAAAACATTACTGTTTCAATAGAAGGGCACGATTCTTTTACTCACGATTTGATTACTCAGATTCCAGGTAGTTATGTACAAGCAATAAAAGGAATTAGGAATGCTGCGGAAGAAGGAATGATTGTTAATATAAATACGGTTATTACTAAAGACAATATTGGAAACTTGGAGCGAGTTGTAGATTCTTTTGTTGATGAACCGATTCAGGGAATTAGCTTTAATATTTGTGGTCCTTGTTTGATGAAGGGCTCTGATAATTCCCAGGTACATAGTCCTTTTTATTCTGCTAAGGCTTTTGAGAAGATTTATCCTTATGTAATTTCCAAGGGGAAAACAGCAAGATTAGTTACCCCTACTCCTTTGTGTTTTTTTGAGGACGATTTTAGAAAGGAACAAAAAATAAAGAAAAATATTTCTGGAGGTCCTTACTAATTGTCACATGGAAAAAATTTTGTAATTGACCCTTCAGGAAAAGTTCTTCCTTGTACGCACTTTATTGGATTTCATTTGTTAGATTTATTTGAAGAAGGCAAGATAATTACTCCTACAAATTTTTTAGGAAAATATAATATGTCCGGAGGAGTTGCTCATGAATTTAGACAAAAAATGAGAAGAAATGCTTCAAGTAAATGTGATGAACCAAATTGTTATGAGCCATGCTCTGGTGGGTGCCCTTTAATGTGGTACTCTTTTAATCCAGAGAAAGAAATAAAAGGGTTGACACATAATGAATAATATGTTAAGAGTAGAATTTTTTTTTGATAAACGAAAGGATCTAGAAAATATTTGGGATAAATCAAATAGAAAACCTTTTTATGGGAATTTTCAAATTCAAGATTCTTTGAAAAAGATTTGTGTTGATAAAAAGTTTGAGGATTGCGCACCAGACTTAGAAATTTTTTTAAAAAGAATTTATTCTTCTAAATATATAGATGTTTTTAGAGAGGCTATGCAAAAATTATGGAATAATATAGAAGAAGAATTTTTTTCTAGAATGGATAATTTAATGGGGAAAAAATATACCAAAAAAGTAAAAGCTTATATTACCTCTATTGGAATTTGCCCATATAACCCTCGGGAACCTTCTTTTATGGTTTCTTTATTATATCCTCTTCAGAAAGCAATTGGAACTTGTGGACACGAAATTATGCATTTGTATTTCCATGAATTTTATTGGAATGATGTGGAGAAAGAAGTAGGTAAAAAAAAGACGGGGGATTTAAAAGAGGCTTTGACTGTTTTATTAAATATTGAATTTAAAGATTTGTTGTTGACTAGTGATTATGGTTATGAAGAACATAATGAACTTAGAGAGTTTATTTCTGAATCTTGGAAAAGGGAAAAGAATTTTGAACAATTAATTAATTTATGTGTTGAATATTTAAAGTAATAATATTTTTTATTTATTATGAAAAAACAATGGTATGTTTATATTCTTGAATGTGAGGATGGTTCGTTTTATACTGGTGTGACAAATGATGTTGACAAGAGAATGAAAGCGCATGCAGATGGAAAGGGGAGCAAGTATGTTTATAATAAGGGTTTTAGGAAACTTCTTTTTGCAAAGCCATGCAAGGACAAATCTGATGCTTTAAAGTGTGAGTATAAAATTAAGAATCTTCCTCGTAATCAGAAGTTGGATTGGTTTCTTAGGAACATTTAAATATTAAAATATCTCTAAAATATAGAGGTGAAAATGAGAAAAGAAATTTTATTTTTAATAATACTTGTTCTGCCAGTTATGTCAGCAAACATGTGTGTTCAAACAGTTATTTCAGATATAAGTCCGAGTTCTGTTGGTGTTGACAAGGATTTTACTGTGGGTATTACTCTTGATAGTTGTGGGACTTCTTCGGCAAAGAATATTATTTTTGAATTGTATGATATTAGCGACGAGATAATTATTAAAGAGCCGTTGCGAAGAGAAATTGGAGACATGGGGTATTCAAATACAGATAGATTCATAACTTACCATATGAGAACATCTGATGTTGCAGAACCTGGAATTTATCATTTTAAGTATCGTTTAACTTATGGCGAAGAAGTTGTTATAACCGACGCTGGTTCTTTTCCTGTTACTGTTATTGGAGAGCGAGCAGAATTAAGTATTGCTTCACTTAAGACAAATCCGGTTCTTCCAAGAGAAGGGGAGACAGTTGAATTAACTATGAGAATTGAGAACACCGGCGATGGAACTGCAAAATCAGTAAGTGTTTATGCAGAGCACGAATTCCAAGGATTAAGACAATCCTTTATTGGCGCACTTAAATCAGAGGAAGATGGTCCGGTTGTCTTGACTTTTATCGTGGATAAAGCAGGGGAATTTGAAATTCCAGTTACTATTTCTTACAAAGATGATTTTGGAGATAATGAAATAAAAACCAATATAAATGTAAATGTATTAGATAAAGAATTAAATGTTGGAGGAATTGTCTTTGCAATTATTATTGTTGTTGTTTTTGGATGGGGAATATATTATTTTATTAGAACAAAAAAATCAAAAGATAAAATAATACATCAACTTTTAAGTGGAGAAACAAAAGATAAAATATCTTCTTCAACTAATGAGGTAGGAGTAAAAGGAAAAAAAGAAAAAAGAGTTAGAAGGGGAACCAAAAAATAAGAAAAAATGCTTAATGATATTAGGGTTGGATTTCTTAGTGCATCGAGTTCAATAAAAAGAGGAAATAAAAAGACATTATCTTTTATTGTTTTTGTTCTGGCTCTTATTTTTATGAATCTGGTTTTTTTGCCTTCAATGATTGGAGGGGTTTCTGGAATGTTTACAGAATTTATGAAATATCCTTATGGAGATATTGTTGTTGAACCAAGTGGAGATAATGTTTATATTAATAATGCAGATAATGTATTACAAAAATTAAGGGCTGTTTCAGGTGTGCGGGCTGCAACAAAAAGATTAGATGTTGGAGCATCTATTAAGTATAAACAAAAAGTTGTAGGTTCTACAATAACAGGATTATTGCCATCTGAAGAATATGATATTTCAAATTATCCTTATATTATAAAGGAAGGAGAGTTTTTAGGAGACCTTGCTCAAGACGAAATAATAATAGGTGCAATGCTTGTAGAAGGTTATTTTGGTTCTGAAATTTATGATAATCTTGGTGGAGTGAGAATTGGTTCTCTTGTTAATATAACTTATAGCAATGGGGTTGTAAGAACGTATAAAGTTAAAGGAATAATGGAAGGAACATTTGAACTTGTTGACCTTAATGCTTTAGTTCATTATAAAGAAATTAAAAATGTTTTTGGTATTGATGAAAGCAAAGCAACTAGTGTGGTCATAAGAGTAAATAATCCTAAGGATGTAGCTGAAATAAAAGAAAAAATAATTGCTGCAGGCGTTAATGAACCAGTTTTTACTGCAGATGAAAAATCCGATGCTATCTTGAGACAAGCTATGCAAAGCATAGATATGATAAATGTTGTTTCTAAATATGTTAGTCTAATTATTGGAGCTGCGTTGATTTTGATTATTATTTATATTAATGTCTTGAATAGGAAAAAAGAAATCGGTATTTTGAAAGCAGTTGGCATTTCTCCTGGTTCAATAGTGATTTCATATGCTTTTATCAGTATGTTTTATGTTTCATTGGGGATACTTTCAGGATTGGTTTTGTATTTTGCGCTTATGTATTATTTTACTGTGAGTCCTGTTGTGTTTTATGAAACCATTACAATAATTCCTGAGATTCAAGGAGGATTAATAATTGAAAGTATTTTTACAATGCTTATTATGTCTGTTATTGCAGGGATTCTTCCTGCGTGGAGAGTTTCAAAAGAAAGTATATTGGAGGCAATATGGGGGCGATGAAATGAAAATAAGAAAAGCAATTAAAAAAGATATTCCGAGAATGTTTGAAATAATTAAAATTAATAGTCCGAAATATCCAAAACAATTAGCATATAATGAATTGAGTGAAATGTTTTCTAAATCTTTGTTTAAGCCAACTTATATTATTGTAGAAAAGGGGAAAGAGATTGTTGCATTTGGAGGATTTATCCCTTCGTGGATTGATAATGCTGTTTTCAATGTTTTTTGGATTAATACAAATCCCGAATATAAAAAACAAGGAGTTGGTATTAAATTAATGAAAGAGATAATAAATCAAATAAAAAAGTATAAGAAACCAAAACCAAAAATGATTTTAATCTCAACAAAAATTCTAAAATTCTATGAAAAATTTGGATTCAAAAAAATAACTTCAAAATACGATAAAGATTATATTTTAATGGAGAAAAAAATAAAATGAAAGATAAACCAATGATTAAAATAAACAAACTGGAAAGGCACTACAAAACAGGAGATGTAATAGTGAAGGCGCTGAATGGGGTTTCGTTTGAAGTAAAACAAGGAGAGTTTATTGCGATTATGGGTGCGAGCGGAAGCGGGAAGACCACGATGCTGAGAATTCTTGGACTGCTAGACAAGCCGACAAAAGGAGAGTACACAATTAATAACCTTAATGTTGTTAATTTCCCTGAAAATGAAAGAGGTTATTATCGTTTGACGCAATTGGGTTATGTGTTTCAGGATTATGCTTTGATTAAAGAAATGAGTGCTATAGAAAATGTGTATTCTTTGTCTTTAATGGAGGGGAAGTCAAAAAAAGAATCTATTTTAATATCTAAGGATGCGTTGGAAAAAGTTGGGCTTGGAGAGATGTTGGATAGGGTTCCAGACCAACTTTCTGGAGGAGAAAAGCAAAGAGTTGCTGTTGCACGGGCTATTGCTAAAAAACCAAAAATATTATTTGCTGACGAGCCATGCGCAAATCTTGACACCCACACGTCTGAGCAAGTCTTAGAAATTTTTAAAGATTTAAATAAAAAATATGGGCAGACAATAGTAATGGTTACTCACGAGCCATGGCACACAAAATATGTTTCAAGGATTATCAAATTAAAAGATGGAAAGATTGTTGAAGACATGAAAAGAAGATAAGAAATAGTTTTATAAATAAGAATTATAGTTTAATTAAATGGCAAGAAAAAGACCAAAGAGAAATAAGAAACGTGGAATGGAAAAACGATTGAAAAGTGGGCGAAAGGACAAAGTTAAATAGGTAGTGATAAAACATAATAATGTTTAAGAATACTTTATTCTTTTAGGTCTTATGCGTTTTAAATATACAATTTATCCAGAAGCTTGGGAAAAATTAAAATCATTAAATCTTTTAGAAAGAGTTAAAGAAGAAAAATCTAAAGAAGATTTTCCTTATTTTTATAGTCATTTAATGGAGTCCGATGTTATATCAATGTTTGAAGATATGAAAGAAAGGGGGTTTTTTAAAACATTTCCAAAAGAAGAGAAATTTTTTAAAAAAAAATTAAATGAAGTATTCCAAAATATTGAATCTAATCCTTGGAAAATAAAACGAAGAGGAGAAACATTAGAAGAGAAAACAGAATTAGAAGACATTAGTTTAATGTTAGGATACCCTTCATCTTTTATACTAACCCCAAATGAAATTTGGAATTATAAGGAGTTTGGCTTTGATTCAATGAGTGCATTTACTGGAACAGTAGGGGCAATAATATTTGAGGCATCTCATTCTAGAGATTTTTTTAATAGAGGATACAAATGGAATTCAAAAGATACTGAAGGAAGAGAGTGGAAAAATGAAGTTACAGGAGATTCAAATTATGATTTAAAAATTTATAAAACAGATATAACTCCTGATAAAACTTTTGATTCTTTGGGAAATGAAGTTCAATACAGACCAGAGATAGATGATGATAGAAGGATTGTCTCAGCATATCATTCTACAGAGGTTCCTTTGTTGGTTTCTTTGATAAAATATGTTGAACAGACAGGTTTAGAATCAAATGTTTTGAAAGAAGGGGGTAAAGAACTTGTTGAATTAACTTTTTCTCAAAATCAAAAAGGGGGAGCAACAACAGAACATTTATTTCCAAATGAGAGACATATGGTATTGGATTTTATGTCTTTTGATATTCCTATTCCTGTTTTAGATAAAGATTATAGAACAGAACAAAGAACTTCAGATATAGTTGGTATGGCTTATAATGAAGCAATTTATGGAATTTATATTGGACCAAATAAAGAAATTGTGTTTTCTTTTGAGAAAGATTGGCAAGAACCGCAAAAAAACGCATCAGCAGTATTTCAACCACAAGAAACAGACCATTTGATTGCAGGTTTATTTTATCAAGCAATAAATGGATTAGGAAGAACTCCTGCAAGACAATTAGCTCAAGCACTTAATTATAGATACTCTGGAGAATATGAAAAAGATTTAGAGAGATTTAAAATCAATGTGAGAAAATTAACTTCTTCTACCAAAACTTTGCCTTGGTTTTAAATTATCATTTCTTCTAGTACTTGGTCTTCCTCTGGGAGAATCTTTATTTTTTCTTCTTCCATTAAAAGTACTTACAGAATCTTTATCTCTTGAATTGAATCTAGGTTTTCTAGAATCATTATCGTTTTCACGAGATTCACTTCTTCCTCTACTAAAACTTTTTCTTCCTGAATTTTCATTTTTTCCATAAGACTTCCCTGATTCAGAATTTCTTCCTCTGCTAAAATTACTACTCCTTTTTTGTCCTCCAAAACTTTTTCTTCCTCCAGAATTATTTCTTCCAAAACCTCTTCTTGGTGCAGAATCTCTCCCTCTATTAAAATTACTGCCTTCTCTTTGTCTTCCAAAACCTTTTCTTTCTTGAATAATTATTGGAATTCTTTCACACCAAGGGGTTTTTATTTCATTGATTTTTAATTTTTCGTCTTTCAAAATATTACTAAAATTTTCATAGTCTCTGCTGCATAAAACACTAATTGCAATCCCGTCTTTTCCGGCTCTGGCGGTTCTTCCAATTCTGTGAATATACTCTGAACTTGTTTTCGGCAAATCGTAGTTATATACATGACTGACGTCTTTGATATCAAGCCCTCTTGCAGCAACGTCGGTGCAAACTAAAACATTCACACTGTTTTTTGAATTGAAATCACCCATTACATTGTTTCTTTTATTTTGCATCATCCCACCATGAATTGCTTTTGCATTAATTCCAATGTTGTTTAAATTGTTCGCGACAAAATCAACATTATTTCTTGTTCCGCAAAAAATCATAACTAATTTTCCTTTTTCTTGCTTTAACAAATGAACAAATAATGAAAATTTTAATCCATCTGGAACATTATAATAGATTTGTTTAAGTTTAGATGGTTCAATATGCGATTCCACAGAAATCTCTACTGGTTTTTTAGTGTGCTTTTTAGAAAGATAGTCCATTTCCGAGGATATCGTCGCTGAAAAGAGCATTGTTTGCCTTTTTGTTGGGCATTCACTAATTATTTTTTCAACATCTTTTTGAAAACCCATATCAAACATTCTATCAACTTCATCTAAAACAAGAAATTTAACCTTTCCTAAGTTTAATGTATTTCTTTGAAGATGGTCTAAAATTCTTCCGGGGGTCCCGACGATAACATCTGTGTTCGGAATTTTTCTAATTTGATTATTGATATCAACACCGCCATAAATTGGGAGAATATTTAGCTTTTCATGTTTGGAAAATTTTTTTATTGAAGATGCAACTTGTTCTGCTAATTCTCTGGTTGGAGTTAAAATTAAAGCTTGCACTCTTCCATTTTTTTGGAGGTTTTCAATAATGCCCGAAGCAAAAGCCAATGTTTTTCCTGAACCTGTAGCAGAACCGCCAATAACATCGCGCCCAGCTAACACTAATGGGATTGTCTTTTCCTGAATTTCCGACGGGATTTTAATTTTCATATCTGATAAAATTCCCAGCATTTCATTACTTAAACCTAATTCTTCAAATGTTTTCATTTTAATCTATTATTCTATTATCTTTAATCAAGAAATAATTCTTGAAGCAAGTCTTTACAGCTAAGCTCCAAGACTCTAACAACATATAATAATAATTTAGGAGATTGAGGGTTTATAAGATTATTGGTATGGATTTAGAATAAAAATATTTATAAGTATATATTTCTTTTAATATTAATGAAAAAGAGTTGTATAGTATTTTTGTTTGCTTTGTTATTAGTAATGCCTTTGGTTGTTGCAAATACTGAAATAAAGATTAAGACAGTTCCGCTTGCTGAAGTTCAGATGTCAATTTATGATGCAGACAAAGAGACAATTACTATTACTGATAGATATACTGGAGAGTCTGATGAATATGGAGATATTTCTAAAACATTTAAAATTGCTTATGATAAATTTGGTTTAATAATTTTTGTAAATAAAGATGGTGAGAAACTTATTTCTAATGAAAAATTCTTAGACAATCCTTCTGGAGAATTTGTTTATTTAGAGGCTCCTTATGAGAATGTTGAATTGACGCCAACACCTGGATTTGAAAACGGGGTTGAAGTCGAAGTTGAAGAGATTGAAGAAGTTAATGAGACAGTTGAAAATGAAACAGAAATTTTAGAAGAGGAAAATTCTATGGCAGTTAAAACTGGTTTTTCTGTTTTTGGTGAGGAAGGGGTTTTTTCAAAAAAGAACTTTTCTTATTTTGGAGGTTTTTTACTTTTAATTGTAATCATTGGATTTGTTATAGCGAGTATTAAGTACAAAAAACATAACCCAAAAGAAATCAAGATTAAAAAATTAAGTGAATTACAAAAAGAGAAGAAAGAAGATTTAGAGGATAAAAAAGAAGACCTGGAGGATAAGGAAAAAGATTTAGAGGATAAAGAAGAGAATATTGAAGATTATAATAAAATTGTAGAAGATGCAGAAAGGAAAATTGCAGAAGCTCAGCAAGATATTAAGAAGATTAAAAATGAAGGTAAAATAAAAGAGATGAAGAAGAAAATTGCAGAGGATGAAGCTGAGTTGATTAGACTTAGGTCTGGAAAAGAATAGTTTCTATCACAACAATTTTTAAAAATCAATTAGAATATTTTTATTAATGATAAGGTGGTTTGAAAAATATAATAAATTATCTTGGTTAATTACTGTTTTTGGCGCAGGGATGATTTTTTATTTGTCTTCTATTTCTTATTTTCTTGATATTGTTAAGGGAGGAATAAATATTATTTCAATTATTTATCATACCTCTGCTTTTTTTTGTTTAGCCTTTTTCTTGTTTGTTTCTGTTAGAAAAACAAATCAAATTTTTGTTTTGGCGATTGTTATAGCGATGTTTTATGGAGTTTTAGATGAGGTTCATCAGTTATTTGTTATAGGAAGGTTTTGTTCTTTTTTTGATTTTCTCCTCGATACAACAGGGATTTTATTTGCTTCTATGATTTATTTCATCTCTGTAAAGTATAGACAAATTAGAATTCAAAAGCTTTAAAAAAGAAGTTTGCTTTTTAGTTATATCTAAATTAAATACGAGGTTAAAATGGAAGAAGAAACAAACGAAACTCAAGAAACTCCTGAAGTGAGCGAAGAAACTAGTGCTCCTGAAGAGAGTGAAGATTCAGAAAAACCTGTAGAACCTGAAGAAGAATCTGCAGAACCTGAAACTGAGCCTGAAGCTGAATAATCAGGTTAATAAAATTTTTATTTTTTTTTATTTACAACAAATTTATATAGTGTTTTGAAATAAACACATTATGGGGCTGAAAATATTTTTAAGTTTTTTATTTTTTATTTTTTGTATAGGAAGTCTTATTGTTTATTGGTTTGTTCCATTTGGAACAGTAGAGTTTGGAACCAAGTCAAGTGATTTTAGTTTTAATGTTACTCAATCAGGTGATATGCAGTTTTATAAAAATATGAGATATTCTGATTCTAAAATTCCATATAAAATTTATGATTGTCCGTTGCAAAAAAAGAATGATATGGAAAGAGCGTTTGAGATAATTGAGAACAGCAGTGTTTTGAAATTTATTCCTGTTGATTCTGGTGATGAGCTTTTTGTAACTTGTGATAGCAAGAATAGAATTGAAGAAGGATTGTTTATTGCAGGAGAGGGAGGGCCTTCTAAGATAATAAAAGGAAATAAGTTTAGTGTTATTTTGAAAGGAGAGATTTTGTTAATTAGGGATTCTAATTGTGAGAACCCTAATATTGCGTTGCACGAACTTTTGCATGCTTTGGGATTTGATCATTCTGAAAATTCTAATAATATTATGTACCCGATTAGCAAGTGCAAGCAGACAATTGGCGACGATATTTTTATGTTAATAAATGAATTGTATTTAACTCCGAGTTTACCTGACCTTGCTTTTGAAAACGTGTCCGCGGTTATGCGTGGAAAATATCTTGATGTTAATATGAGTATCAACAACGACGGACTTAAAGATTCTATGGAATCTAAAATTTTTATTTATGCTGATGATAAACTTGTGAAAGAAATTGAACTTGAGGCATTGAAAATCGGGTATGGAAGAATAATTTCATTAAGTAATCTTTTTGTTAAGCAAATAAATGTTAATAGTTTGGATTTTTTTATTGATTATAATTTTTCTGAGTTAGAAAAAAATAATAATAGAATTAATTTGAAATTGGATTAATTATCTAAATCCAATAAATCAAGGTCGTCTGAAAACTCGTCTTCATCAAAGTTTTCGTCTAAATTTTCCCCCATTGTTTTTTGAGTAATTACTCTTTTACCTCATTTATATTTTTCTAATATAATTGTTATTTTTAAACATTTCTATACTAAAGTTTTTGAGATTATTTTGTAATTCCAGTCGTGAAATTTGTATTTGTTTTCGTAGATATTTTTGTAAATGAATTCTTTGCTTTGTTTTGGTTTTAGGTAGTAAGTAATTGATTCGGTTTTTGTATTTCCGTAATAGTCAGTGAAATAATAATTTACACGAAAGTATCCTGCTTTGTAATCTTGGTTTTTAACATAGACAAGGTATTGTTCTATATTGTTTCCTAAAACTCCTTTTAGCTTTTTTTTGTATGCATGGTAATCATAATCTAAATAATCTCTTTGCGTTTTTGTGTAAGAAGGAAAATGTTTTGTTTGGGTGTTGTAATATGTGTTGAATGAATTTGTGATTATTGTTGAACTTCCTGTTTGGTTTTTTGGAATTAGAAATAATGTTGTCATTATGATAAGAAGGCTTATTAGAATTAGTCCTAATAATATTTCAACAACTCTTTTTTCATCAATCTCCATATCAAAACAACTAATAGGTATTATTTAAATATTATTGAGATTGAAAGGATATTTTGGAGAATTTGATAAACAATAGTTTTAAAAATAATTCGTGTTTGTTTATTTTGTCCCTTATCCAAGTATAAGGATTGAATAGGAAATTCAAAACTCGAAAAGTTTCTTTAAAACTTTTCTACGCAAATTAAAATTTGCATGAGGGTATTGGAGTAAAGGGAACCCCTTCGTAGCTCAGTGGTAGAGCGCCTGGCTGTAGTTTATAACTAAGGTGGAGATTCAATATAATCAGGTTAACCTGATATGAAAACCATAGGTTTTCTTTATGATTACTATGAAGCCCCAAAAGCCAATTCGGTTACAAGCAGTACCCGGGAGATCCCCAGTTCGAATCTGGGCGGAGGGATTTGATAATTACTCCTTCAATCATTCCGACGTGAGTGTTCCACAATTTAATAAACTCTTAATTCTTTGATTGTTAATGGTCTCAAAGCATCAAAAACGTGCTACAAAGAAGTTGAGGAATGTTCAGAAGCAAAGAGGAAAGTTTCCTTTGCTGTTGGAAAAAGTAATTAATGATTCAGATATTGTTTTGGAGATTCTTGATGCGCGTTTTCCAAAAGATATGCAGAATAAAGAAATTGAGAAGTTGGTTAATCAAAAAGGTAAACAATTGATTTATGTTTTGAATAAGTCTGATTTGACAATGAAGAGGGATAAAAGTTTGAGTCCAAAAGTTTTTGTTTCTTGTAAAAGTAGAACAGGGATTTCTGAATTAAGGGATAAGATTAAACAAGAAGCAAAGAAAATTGAAAAAGAAGGGCGTGTTTATGTTGGAGTGGTTGGTTATCCAAATACAGGGAAGAGTTCTTTGATTAATCTTTTGATTGGGAAGATGTCTGCGAAGACCGGGGCAGATGCGGGTTTTACAAAAGGGATTCAGAAGCTGAGGTTGTCTGAGGAGATTTGTTTGTTGGATTCCCCAGGAGTTATTCCTTCTGAAGCATATTCTATGATAAATGAAGAGAAGCTTGCACAGCAGGCAAAGGTTGGAGGAAAATCTTTTAGTCAAGTAAAGAATCCTGAGCTTGCAGTTAACGAGATTATGAAGAGCAATAAAAAAGATTTAGAAAGGTTTTACAAGATTGATTTTAAAGATGCAGAGGATTTAATTGAGAAAGTTGGAAAGAAGAAACGTTTTTTGAACAAGGGCGGAGAAGTTGATTCAGATAAAACCGCGAGAATGGTTTTGAAAGATTGGCAGTTGGGGAATATTCAGATTTAGTTATCTTAAAACCCCCCCAGTCATCTCGGCGTGGACGTATTCTTTAAATAATCATTTTTCTTAATGATATTATGAAATATTGGATAATTTCCATGCTTGTAGGATTAATTGCGTTGTTCTTTTTTCCAGAACCAGAAACAAATTTTTTTGCTTATTTAGGAACAGCAATATTCTTTGTTGTTTTGACTGTGTTTTTGTATAAATGTAAAAAATGTGGTAAAGGTAAAAAAGTTGTAAAATAAATAAACCTTACGAATTTGGGAGTTGTGGTGGAGGGATTTTTGTTTGTTAATATTTATTAAGTAGTTTTTCTTAATGGATTTATGGGAAAAACAAAATTTATTGAGTATGCTAAAGGTGTTATATCTACTTTAGTGGCAATTTGTGTGGCATTTATTTTTAATATGGCATTAATTGAAAAAAGTATAACTTTATTTTCTGCTTTTTGGAAAAGCCTATTATTCATTTTAGGAGGATGGATTTTTATAGTTATTCTCAATAAAACTCAGGAATGATCCTCCTCATATATGAATACTTTTAATCGGTTCTGGGCGAAGGGATAAAATTTGAATTGGAAAAGTAACAATTATATAGTGTTTTATCAGTCATTGAATATGAAAAGAATCCTAATTTCTTTGGTTGCAGGTTTTTTTGTTTTTTTTGTTGGAACCATGGTTACTGGAAATGCTTTATTGAGTGTTATATTTGGGATAGTTGTTGCAGTAGTTTTATCTATGATTACAGATGAAGATTATATGAAACGTCAGAAGAGAAGAAGGGAGACTAAGGATAGAGAGAGAAAAGAAGAAAGATATTGGAAACGAAAAGGATATAATACAGAATATGGAATACAAAGGGCAAGGAATGATGTAGAAGCAGAGAAGAAATACAAGGACTATGATGAATTTAATATAGGAAATATAATGCCTAAAATAAATCCTTTAAAGAAATTGTGGGGAAGCTGAAACATTATGTTAGTATCATAACATTCAGTTTTATCTCGTATCTGGGAGAATGGATTTTTAATATTCCCCTTCATCAACTTTTTCTTTTTTCTGTTCTGAAACAAAATATGCATTATTTGATTTTGTTTCTTTTATCTTTCCTTGTTTTTCATAGATAGCAGTTGCTGGAGGTAAGGCGAATTTTCCAACCACACCGATTTTAGAATAAAGTATATAAGATAAAACTCTTGTTTCGTTTTCTTCTAATTTTTCAAAAACCCATTCTATTCTTTTGTTTTTCTCATCTATTCTTGTTGGCTGTTCTCCCCCAAACCTCTTGTAGATTTTCGTCAATGCAGGAAGCCGATCAATAATGCTAACTCTCTCAACATATTTTTTAGCTTTCGCAAAGACAGTAATTTTTAATGCGAACTCTCCTCCTTTTGTTCTTACAAATGAAACCTTTTTCCTCAAGAGCAAGTCTGTTTTTGAATATTGTTTTGCCAGAATAATTATTGTGATAATAAAAAAGATTGCTAAGAAAGGAAATACCCAGTTGGTCCTGACAATAATTTCCAGGCTTTCTCCTGGCTTTATTTCTTTGCTCCAAGTATAAGATACAATTGAACCTTTTCTTTCGACAATATCTGGTTCAGGGCTGAAACTTGTGAACAGCCTAGAGAGAATATTTTTTTCTAAAGTTGTTTGGGATTTTTCCAGAATGTTTCCTTCGTTTGTCTTTGTGATTATTTTCGTATTAATAAGAACACCATAATCTTTTTTTGTGATTGTCAAAATATTTGATTCTGTAAATTCTATAACTTCTTCTATTTCTATTTTTTTATCTTCTACATTTATTTTTGCATTCAGTGTGTAAAATCCTGCTGTTAGTTTCTTAAAATCTTCTTTGTTTAATTCTACAGTAAAATCCTTTCTTTTGTTTGGACCGAGAGTAAATGTTTCTTTAAACTCAAAAAATGCAGAATTAACTTTTAAATCAATTTCTTCAAAATTAAAGTTCAGTTTGTTATAAAAATAAATTTCAATAGAGTTTGATTTTGAATCAATTTTCCTTGTACCAATTTCAAAAGAATCTTTTAAGTCAACTATTTTGAAGGATAGTTCTTTTGTTATTTCTGAAGCGTCCTGTCCCCTAATAAAATAATTAAATGTATAAATTCCCCTTGAAGATAATTCTCCGATGGGGGAAATTTTTAGTTCAATATTTTTTGTTTCTCCTTGATTTATCAGTGTTGTTCCAACAGGAAACATTTCAAAACCTAATAAATTATAGAATTCAAAATTATCTGTTGCTCCTAAATTAGTTATTTTCAAATCAAAAATAGTTTGGTCATTTAATCCAATTACCATCACTTCGTCTGAACTTTGTTTTTCAACTTTTAGGTTTATTGCTAAAACAGAAGGCAAAATTAAGAGTATTAGTAATAATGCTATTTTTTTCATGATAAAAAAAGATATGAATTCTATTTAAAGATTTCTGTGATAAATTACCTTTTTCCTTCTAAATCCATATAGGCTTTTGCCTGACTTAAGAATTCGTCACAATCGCCAAAGAGTTTGTCTTCAAACTGGTCTATCCTTGATTTTATAACCCATTTTTCATAAATGCTTCTTAGAAATTTTCTAAAGGCATCTTTTTCAAACTTTCCGTCATAATCTTTAATGAGGTTTCCTGTAAGAGTAATCTTTACTTTACCTTGGTTTGTTTTTACTTTTGCCCCTCCTTGTTCTACTTCTACTTCTATTAAATCTGTTATCTTAAAAACAACCTTTAATTCAAACTTAAAATAATCTGTAACTTCTCTTGTACCAAGCCATTCAATTTCTATTTCTTTTGAATTTCCTTTTAGAGTTTCGGAATATTTATTTTCCAATATGTTTAAATCTGTTTCTTCTGTAAGCCAATCATAACAAAATTTGTAGAAATTTAAAAATAAGAAAATCCCTTTGTAACTTATATTGCTTGAAAATATTTTGTCTTTTTCTGCCACTTTAATTCCTCTTTATAGAAAGAACTAATTTCTATTTAAATAGTTTACTAAACAAAAGAACCCATGGTTCTTTGGAAATCTCCTTCTCTGTTCAGATAAATGATTTCTTTATTGCAATCCGAAGGAAATCATATAAAGGGCAACCACAATTAACCTTGGTTTCCCTTTAGAACCCTTCCTTAAAATCTAAGTAGAATTTTGGCAAGTTTCACAAATTAGAAGCCCATTAAATCTATTGAGTATATCATAGTTTCCACATTCTTCGCAAATTCCTTCCACTATCTTGTCTCTTTTTTTTATTCTTTGTAATTTGTTTGCTTCTTCTCTAATTTTTGATAACTCTTCAAGTTCAGGATAAAATTCTGGGTTGAAATTTAAAATATCCTTAACTGTGACAAGACCAACAAGTTTGTTTTCATAAATTACTGGAAGCTTTCTAAAATTTAGTTTTTTCATTTTTCTGATTGCTTCTTCAATTGTGTTAGTCGGATTTATCTTTGCAATCTTTTTTGGAGAAATATCAATTGCATTTATTGATAACAATTCTTTTTGTGATTTTTTTATTAATGCCCATAAAATATCTCTATGAGAAAGAATTCCTACAAGTCTATCCTCTTCTATAAGTAAAAGGCACCCAACTTTTTTTTGCACCATTTTTTTGGCACAATCTAATAAACTAGAATGTGGTTTAATGGTTATTGGGTCTCTTGTCATAATGTCAGAAACTAATCCTCTTGCCATAACTTTATATGATTCTTCTACTTATAAATTTTGTCTGAAAAAAACCTATTTGTTAGATTACAATAATACTTAAATAAGCAGATTTTAGTTTTTATAGATGGAGAAATTATATGACAGATAAGCCTGTAGTTTTAATGCCAGAGGATATTCAAAGAATAATGGGAAAGGACGCTCAGAGGGATAATATTCTTGCTGCGAAAATGGTTTCAGATGTTGTAAAAACTACATTGGGCCCTAAGGGAATGGACAAGATGTTGGTTTCTCCGACAAATGACGTTGTTGTTACTAATGATGGCGTGACGATTTTGGAAGAAATGCAAATAGAGCATCCTGCTGCGAAAATGATGGTTGATATTTCTAAGACACAAGATGTAGAGGTTGGCGACGGGACCACGACAGTTGTGATGATTGCAGGGAAACTTTTGGAGAATGCAGAGAAGTTGTTAGATAAGAAGATTCATCCAACAGTTATTGCAAAAGGTTATCGTATTGCTGCTGAAAAATGCCAGCAAATTTTGAAAGATATTTCGTTGAGGATTACTCCTGATAATAATTCTGGGGAAATAAATGAAGATGTGTTGAAACAGATTGCCATGACTTCTATGACTGGCAAGAGTGCAGAGGATTTAAAAGAAAAGTTTGCAGAGATTATTGTCAAAGCCGTGATGCAGATTCAGGACGGCGCATCTATTGATTTAAATGACATTAAAATTGAAAAGTCAAAGAGCGAGAGTGTTAATGATACTGAGTTGATTGCAGGAATTGTTTTGGACAAAGAAAAAGTTTCTGGCGAGATGCCCTCTGTTGTTAAAAATGCTAAGATTGCTTTGGTTGATTTCCCGTTGGAGTTGAAGAATCCTGAGATAGATACAAAAGTTTCTATTTCTTCTCCTGAGCAGTTGCAGAGTTTTATTATACAAGAAGAAGAATCTATTAAGAATATGGTTTGGAAAGTTAAAGAATCCGGAGCAAATGTTATTTTTTGTCAGAAAGGGATTGATGATTTTGCGCAGTACTTGTTGTCGAAGAAAGGAATTTTTGCGTGCCGAAGAGTTGCTAGAAGCGACATGGAGAAATTGGCAAAGGCGACTGGGGCAAAAATAGTGAGTAATCTTAATGAATTGGATTACTCTGTGTTAGGGTGTTCTGAAGTTGTTGAAGAAGTTAAGCACGGTGAAAATTCTTTGACTTATATTCGAGGATGTGAAAATCCAAAAGCATTAACTATATTAATTCACGGCGGGACAGACCACATTATTGATGAAATTGAAAGAGCGATTAAAGATGGGTTAGGTGTTGTTGCGTCTTCTTTGAAAACTGGTTTGATTGTTCCGGGGGGAGGAGCAATTGAAATTGAACTTGCTCAGAGATTAAGGCACTTTGGGCAGTCTATGACTGGAAGAGAACAACTTGCAGTTGAAGAGTTTGCATCTGCGTTAGAATTCATACCGACGACACTTGCAGAAAATGCAGGGATGGACCCGATAGATGTTTTGACTGAATTGAGGTCAAGGCACGATGCTGGGGAAAAAAATGCAGGTTTGAATTTATTTACTAACAAAGTTGAGAATGTTTTAGAAGCGAGAATTATTGAGCCGTATAAAATCAAGAGCCAAGCAATTAATTCTGCTTCAGAAGTTGCGATTATGATTTTGAGAATTGATGATGTTATTGCTTCTAAAAATAAAGGCGGAATGAATTCTATGACAGGCGGAATGCCTGGGATGGGAGAATATTAAAAGTTAAATAATTCTTAACCTAAAATAGCATACAACACACAACCAATAATTACAAAAGCAGTGACAATGTTTTTCCAATTAATTTTTTCTTTTAGGAATTTCCAGGCAAATAAGTAAACAAATATTGGTCCGAGCATTATCATTAGTGTTGTGAAGATTACTCCAAGTTTTAGGAAACCGTAATAAATTATTATTCTGTAAAAAGCCCAGATAAATCCTAATGCGAGAATTTCTAATTTTACTTTTTTGTTTAGTTTTTTGAAGTCTGGTTTGAACGCTAAAAAACTAATTATAAAAATTGTTGAGCATCTAAGGAAATAGAAAGTTACTGGAGAATAGAAATCAAGAATTAGTCTTGTGATTATTAATTCAAGTGCAAAGAAAAAGCTTCCAATAATTGCTGCAATGAAATATTTGTTGAATACTAAATGGTCTTTTTTTATGTGTGATAAAATTATTACAGTGCCAGCGATTAATGCTGGAATGATTATTTTTAAGTTTCGTTCAAACATTGTTTCGCTTACTAAATAACTGAAAACAATTGCGAGCAAGATAATAAATAATGGTTCTAGGATTTTTGCAGGTTCGAGGTTGTTTACTTTTTCCCCTTTCATTGAATAATAGGTAAAGAGGTTTGCAATGAGAGAAAAAATAATTACTAATGAAAAAATGAAAATATTCCAAAGTTCAAATGCTTGGGTATCTAGCTTCCAGAAAAAATAAATAAATGGTAAAAGAGATACTGTGATGGCAAGAAATTCTGTTGATTGAAAAAGCTTGATGTTGATTTTTCTTTTTTTTAAAATTGTTCTTTGAATAACAATTCCTGTTGCTAATGCAACTGCTCCTAAGATTGGAAAATAAAAAACCATTCAAAACAACCTAAGCGGTTTTTTTGGATTTTCCCTTCTTGTCCCGCGATGCGATTTCTTTATTGCAATCCGATGGAAATCGCGTAGATTATTCACCTCCATTTTAATTTTAAGAAAAGGAGGTTTAAAAAAGTTTCAAATCAAAAGATTTAAATAAAAAAAATTCTTTATATTAAAAAGAAAAATGGTGAATACAAAAAAAACGAAGTTGGAACTTTTTAAAATTCTTAAAAGTCAGATTGATGTAATAGAAAGAGAAATTAAAAGTGATGTGATTGGACCAGTTGTAGCGAGTTTTGGATTTATTATCGCTCTTATTTGGAGAGACGCAATAAAAGCAACATTAGATGAATATCTTTTAAGAGCAGGACTTTTAGAAAACGCATATATTTATCAAATTATCTCGGCAGCAATTATAACAATTGTAGTTATCTTTATTATGATTATTGCGACAAAAATGGGAAGAAAGAAAAAGAAAAAGAAAATTAAAATAATAATTGATGCAAAAATTGATGAGCTAAAAAAATCTAAATAAATTTTTAAAATTATGTGCGAGCCGGTACTCGTGGGTCGCTTTTTCAAAGCTCTCCGTCATCCGAAATTTCAGTTTCTAATGAAACTCAAGGGTTCTTATCGAAATGCGCGGACCGGGACTCGAACCCGGGTCACATCGTTTTTGCTTTGCGATTTCCATCGGAGGCTCTTGAAGAAATCGCCCACCTGAACAGGAAGGAGATTCCAAAGAACCTTGGTTCTTTTGATTGGCAACGACATATTCTAACCACTAAACTATCCACGCCTAATTATTTGAATTATGTAATATTTATAAACATTAATATTCTATTATAGTTAGATTTTATATCAAATAAAATCAAATGAAAGGAGGTGTAAAAATGTGGTATGAAAAAACTGCTTTGGTTTTGGCTGCTGTTGGAGCTATAAACTGGGGACTTAGTGAGATGGGATGGAATGCTGTTAATGCGTTAATAGGAAGCTGGAGCGCTATAACTGCTTCGATAGTTTACTATCTTATAGGTCTTTGCGGAATTTATGCATTGTATGAGATTTTTAAATAAATCAATTAATTTTTTATTTTTTTAATTTATATTCTTTTTTAGAAAGTTCTATTATTTTAGTGTCTAAGATACTACAAGGGATACTGCCTCACTTTGTTCGGCCTTCCACAAGGGATGACTCGACTTCGTCGACTCTCAATTCTTTTACACAAATAACTTTTATAAACTAATAATATTTCTAATTAATAGTTATCAAATAACTTTAAAAATTTAGAAAACTAAATTTTTATTAAAGGTCCTATAGTCCAGTGGTTAAGACAATTCGTTTACACCGAATAAACAGCAGTTCGATTCTGCTTAGGACCATTATGCAAAAACAAAGTTTTTGTATTTGGTAAATCTAATTGTAGAATCTCACTGCTTACAGCAGTTTCCCCAGGGATGACTCAACTTCGTTGACCCTCGATTCTGCTTAGGACCATTTCAATTTAATCTCAATAAAAAGATTTAAAAATAAAGTTATTGTTTTTTAGTCATGACAAAAGCGACAAATCAAGAACAAGATATTCCTGAAATGGAACTCAATAATAAATATTCTTCTAAAATTCCTAATATTGAAAGTGCTGAAAAAATAAAAAAGAATATTGAGAAAACTAAAAAAGAACTTGAAAAGTTGAAGTCTTTTATTGTCAAGAAATATCCTTTTACAAAGTCGTTGAGTGTTCTTCCACCGCAAGCAATTAAGAAATTTATCGAAGAGGAAGAGATACCTAAAGAAACAGAAAAGCATATGCAACTTTACATGATTATTCCTGAAGAAAAAATTAAAGAGATTCCGAAGATAACTCATGATATTGTAAAACATATTGAGTCTTTGAAAATGAATGAAAATAAAATTTGGTTGCAGGTTAAAACTCCGATTGACATTTGGGAAATGTGCTTGGATTCTAAGTTTGATTTAGCCGGTGCAATTGCAATGTCGTTTCCGCTTTATGATAAAGGATTTTTAGGTGGCTTAAGAATTGTTGAGATTCATAAATCATTGGTTTTGCAGAAGTTTGAGAAATATGTTGTGAGTTATGTTTTTACAGGAAGTTTTATTCGAGGGGAAGCGTCGCCAACTTCTGATGTTGACATTGCAATAATTATTAATGATACTGATGTTAAGAGAATGCCAAGGGTTGAGTTAAGAGATAGATTGAGGAGCATAATTTATCAATATGTTGCCGAGGCTGCTGCTTTGGCTGGGGTGAAAAACGAGTTGCATATTCAGACTTATCTTTTGACAGAGTTTTGGGATTCTGTTAAAGATGCTTCACCAGTTATTTTTACTTTTATTAGAGACGGAATTCCGATTTACGACAGACAGACGTTTATGCCCTGGAAAGCGTTGTTGAAAATGGGCAAGCTTAGACCTTCTCAAGAGTCAATTGATATGTTTATGAAAACTGCAGAAAAAACTAAGGAGATGGTTAATAGAAGATTGGTAGAAGCAATGATTGATATTTATTATAGTGTGTTGAATCCGTCGCAGGCATTGGTTATGCTATACGGGCTTCCTCCTCCGACGCACAAGGAGACAGTCACAATAATGGAAGATATTTTTGTTAAGAAAGAAAAAATGATTAAGAAATCTGAGATGGAAATATTGGTTAAGGCTGTTAAGTTGTTTAAGGAATATGAACATGATACAAAGTTTAAGATTTCTGGTAAAGATATAGATGGATTGGTTAAAGAGACAGATGCTTATTTGAAAGTGTTGAAGGAGTTAAGAAAGAGGATTGAGAAGAGATATCAGGAGAAGACAATTGAGCAGATTTATGAGGATGTTTTTGGGTTGTTGAAGGCGAGCATAGGCAAGAAGGCACAAGCGGTTTTGATTTCTGAGTTTGAAAAAGATTTTGTAAAAAAAGGTAAGTTCACTATTCAGCATTTGAGAATTTTAAATGATATTGTTAAAGCACGTGCAGATTTTAAAAAAGGAAAGTTGAATTCGCACAAAGTTGAAGATGCGCGAAAGAATGCGAGCATTTTAATTAATGAGTTGATTGATTATAATCAAAGATGTGAGTTGGCTAAGAGTAAAAAATGAAAGTTAAATTTATTTTAATGTTTTTGATATTAGTTGGGGGAATTGTTTTTGTTCAAAGTGCTTCTTATCCTGCACCTTTTGTATCTGGAGAAACTGACGCAGGCACTATTTCAAGTGAATCTAAAAGTTTAGTAAGTGGTTCTTCATTAGTTGTTGTTGAGAGAAGTAATCCTCGTTTTGAAAATTATTCTTCAGATATTCAAAATGTATTGAAGAAAGATCCAATAGATTGGACTATTAAAGAGAATTGTATTTTTATAAAAGGTTGTTAGAATTTTAAAGAAAAAATTTGTTATCCTTTTGGGTATGTTAAAGAAAAACAATATTGTTCAGATAATCTTCTTGATAAACAAGAGAAAAGAACTTATGGATTTGTTAATCAAAGAGGTTGGGGAAACTTATGCGAACAAAATTTTGAATGTGAAAGTAATTTATGTTATAAAGGAAAATGTATTCATACTATTGAAAGTGAATTAATTGAATCATTGATTAAAAGGATAGATGAACTTGAAGAGAAATTAAATTTGCAGAAAGAGGAGAGAAGTTCTCAATCTTTTATTACAGGAGAAGTTGTTTCAGAAAATCCTAAAGAGAAAAAAGGATTTTTTGGTTGGATTAAGGATAGGTTTAGTTTCTTAGATTAAGTCGCAATCTTTTTAAACCATTTTTCTAATTAATATTATGGTTAAAGGAAAAGTTGTTCAATTTAGGCGTGGAAGACATACAATTACAGAAAGGCATTTTTTGATTGAAATTCCAAAAGTTGCAACGCGAAAAGACGCTGAGAAATTTGTCGGAAAAGAAGTTGTGTGGAAGTCGCCTGCAGGTAAAGTGATTAATGGTAAGGTTTCGGGTGCTCATGGAAACAAAGGAGTTGTTCGGGCGATTTTTGAAAAGGGTTTGCCAGGACAGGCTATTACAACAGAAGTTGAAATCAAAGATTCTTCTGATGCATCGTTTAAACCAAAAAATTTAAACGACACTGAGGTTGAAATCAAAGATTCTTCTGATGCATCGTTTAAACCAAAAAATTTAAACGACACTGAGGTTGAAATAAAATGAATTCTTTTACACAAAAACTTGCAGGAAGAGGAGAAATAGATCTTATTGGCAGAGGTTTAATGCAACCTCCTAAAGAATCTAATTCTTGTGAATATGAACTTATTTGTGAAGATGTTCGCGAATTAAGAAAGTTAGAAGAAGACAAAGAAAGTGGAGGAAGATTAGAAGATTTGAAAGACCAATATAAAAACGTATGTTCTAATCTTTCCGCAGTAGAAGATTGTAGTAAATTTAAAGAGTTGAGAGTTTTAGAAAAAATTGAAGATGAGGGTATAAGAGAATATTATGAAAGTCCTCCAATATTTTTAGGAGTAAAGAAATAAAATGGCTTCATTAAGAAAAATTAAAATTTATCATAGCAAATCCATCTTTAGAATTGCTGGAGGTAAAAGATGGCTTCACTAAGAAAAGCAACAGCATATTCTAAAAAGAAAGTTCTTCCGTTTACTCGGGTTAGTAAAAGAAGGCAGAAATCGTATATCAAAACAGTTCCTCCTCAAAAAATTGTGAAATTTGCTATGGGAAAAGAATCACTTCTTCAAAAAGGAAAATTGCCTCACCAGTTGACTTTGGTTTCAACAGAAAAAGTTCAAATCAGGCACAATGCATTAGAGGCTTGCAGACAATTTATTAATAAAAAATTGGACAAGGAACTTGCAGGACAGTATTTTTTTAAGATTATTCCGTTTCCGCATCATATTCAGAGAGAGAACAAAATGCTTACTGGGGCTGGGGCAGATAGAATGCAGACTGGAATGCAGTTAGCATATGGCAAGGCGTCAGGAAAAGCAGCAATTCTAAAAACAAATTCAAAGATTTTTTTTGTTGCAGTTCCAAATGAAAAAGCAATTGCATTTACAAGAAAAATATTCAAACAGATTAAATCTAAGCTCCCGGGTAATACAAAAGTTTTGTACGAAAAGAGGTAACATCAAAGATGTTCCATCATGTTTCCCTCTCAAGTTCGGGAAAAAGGTTTAATTCTGTAGTAGTTACAAAATAGAAAGGTTTATATAGTTTAAATATTTAGAAAGATTAAGAAAATGACAAAAAAATTATCACTTGAAGAGCAAAGAGAAAAAGAAAGAGATAGAGTTACAAATGTTAAAACTACTCTTGAGTCTAAATTAATACACTCTGCAATTGGTGGAAATGAAGTTAAAGCAAATCCATATCTTTATGGTCAACTTGGATTATCTGGCGGTGAACAAACATATGCTGATGCTATGGGCGGAGAAGAGGCTAATAGGGTAAGGGACGAACTCTATAAAGAAAAACAAGCAGAGAGAAATAAATTAGGTATTGCTGAAGAAGCTCCTTATGCTACAAATTATGATGTTGTTTCAAGATTAAAAAAACAACTTGGAGAAGTGCAAGCAATTGCAAAAATTGGTGAATTAGAAAAATATGCTAAAGATGCTGGAGCAAATTTGGATTTTGAAGTTCCAGAAGATTTGAAAGATTATTCTCAAGCAGATTTATTTCAAAAAGCGGTTAATGAGGAAGGTAAAATAGATCTAAATAAATTAAATGAAAAAGAAAGAGATGCTTTTCAGATGCAACAAGTGCTTACACAATCTTATGAAAGAGCAATTGGATTAAAAGCAGCTCAAACAAATTATTTTGCAGATTTGGGTTCTGTAGGTAAACAAATAGCTAATAAATATAAGAAAGCAGATTCAGATTAACTTACTAATTCGTTAACTAATTTTGCCATAACTTCTAAGAATTCTTCTGTTCTGTTTTGCCATTCATCTATGTCTGTGCCTTTGAGAGAACTGATTCTTCCGTGAGAAATTTCCTTATGAAGAACTAATAAATCTCTGTACCAAACAACATATTTCATTTTTAATTTTCCAGCATTAACAAAAGTTTCTTTTAATTCTGAAGCAATATGTTCTGGTGAAGTTGGAGTAGCGTGTGCTGCGATAAGGGCGGCGTGTGAAGAATCAACCATTGCCCAATATAATCCTTCTATTGCATTTAATTCTGCTATCCTGCTTCTTGAGAAGTGCACTGGGGCTCTTTGAAGACAACTATAAATTGCTTCAGGAGTAGATTTTATTTTTCCTTTTATTAACAAATATTTTAATGGTTCAAAAAATCCTGCAATATCAATTAATGATTCTCCTTGTCTTAAAATATTAAGTATGATTGGGTCCCCTCTCATTAAATCTTCCCACCAAGTGCTTAACTTAACTGTGTTAATATGTATTTCTCTTTCGTAAGGGTTTTTCTTTAGTATTTTGTCGAGTTCTTGTCTGTACCAAGCAATTAATTTCTGGTCCCAATTTATTGAAACATCGTCGATTAAAATTATTATATCAATGTCAGAGTCAGAATTTGAAGTTTGTTTTACTGTTGAACCAAAAAGAATAATTGATTTTATTATTCTATCAAAAACCTTGTAAGACTTTACTGCAAAATCCATTGCAATATCTTGACTTGAACTTAATTGCAAGGAAGGAATATTTTCATTAGCAACTTTTTTTCTTTTTGAATGTTTCTTGGTTTTAACTTTCTTAACTGGCTTAGCTTTTTTAATAATCTTTTTTTTAGAAACATTAATTTTTTTCTTTTTTAATTTTTCTTTTTTCTTCACCATCTTTTCTTTAATTATAGTAGTAAAATTTTATTTATAAATTTACCTTATTTATTCCATTCCTCTTCCAGACATTCTTGAGCCTTGTGCTCCTGGCATTTGTCCGCCAAGTTCTGTTGGCAAGGAAGCCATTGAAAACCCAGAGCCTTGCATACTGTAATTAACAGAAGGAAGCATTTGACCAAGTCCTGAATAATAATCTTGTTGAAATCCTAATGATTGGTTCCAATAAGGGCCTGCACCGTCGCTGTAAATTGGAGAACCCATTGCTTCAAAAGTTTCTTGGACAGGCGGGCTTTTGAAATGTTGCCACCAATGTGCAGCTTCAATTATTTTTTTTGCTTCAAAACCTTTTTTACCAAGTTTTTCCATAATTTCTTTTGTAGGCACGTTCCCCATTCCCATTGGCAATTCTGTATGTTCAAAACCAAAATTATCAGAAAGATGGATATGCTTTAGATAAGGTGCAATTTTTTTTGTTTCCTTAATAATGTCTTTATCTTCAAAACCTTGCTTTCTAATCATATTAATATGGCCGACATCCCATGTAACACCAATTAATTTTTCAGCTTGCTTTTCTGCTTCTGATTTAGAAAGTTTCCCAGATTCAACAGCGTTGTTTACAAATTGTTTTCTAGAAGCTTCAGCAAGATTTTTCAAATCTTCTCCTGTGCTTAATGCAAAACCTGCAGGAGGATTTTCAATACTTATAATCGGTGCACTATCTTTAAATTTATTCCAAGATTCAAAAGCAGCATTGCCAAAAGTTTTTGATGCTTGTTCTACTGCGAATTGTTCTACAGGAACATTCATTACAGGAGCCATACCAGGAGTTTCTTTCATTTTAATTAACAAACTATGCAATGCTTCTGATTGCACAGAAGGATCAAAGGAATTTCTTGATAAATCTTTTGCAAATTCTTTAGAAAATTTTTCTAACACTTCTTTTTGGGTTTCCCCTCCATATTTGTATGCCTTATTAAATAAAGAATTTATTTGTTGCCTTGTATCTTGAAGATATGTTTCAGCATTTTGGTAATGACGATATGCTTGTTTTTGCATAGGAGTTAGATTATTTGGATTGAACTTTTCACTATTAAGTTCAGGAAGAAGGTGTTTAATTTGAATCTCATTTTGTTGCAGAATTTCGTCTGCTCTTTCTTTGTTAAGGATTAATTGAGATATTGAATTATCCCACTCTGTTGCATTTAAATTTTTAACTTTCCACTCAGGAGTTTTTCTTTCTCCTTTTTGAAGTGGAATTTGTTTGAAAATTTTTTCATGAGGAACAAGCCCTTCTTTGTATCCTTGAATTTCTTTTTTTGTTAAATCTTCTCGAGGTTTTTCTGAACCAGGATAATACATTTCTTCTTGTTCAAGAGGGGCTAATCTTCCTGATTCACGATTTACAACAATCAATCTTTTGGCTTTTCCTTCTTTGGTTCCTTCTGGGATTTGTTTCCACTCTGTCCCAGGTATTCCTTCTGAAGAATGAAAAACTGTAATGATATTTCCTTTTGGGTCAAGTTCATGGCTTCTATTAATTGTTTCAATTATTTTTCTTTCAGAACTTTCTCTGTTTAATTCACTGAAACCTTGTTGATTAATTCCAGTTGTATCAATAACTGGGCCGTGTACTGAGACTTCTATCCCTGTTATTGCTTTTAATCGTTTGACTTCTTCCATTTGTTGTTTTGGAATTTGGTCAATCATATCTGGAGAAACAAACTCAATTTCAATATGTTTTACACCTGTTGATAATTTTGAAGAAACTTCTTGGAGGATGTTTGCATTACGAGGGTCTGTTGTAAGTCCCATGCTTCCTGCTGTTGCTTCTGTGTTGTATGGTGTGAAACTAGAATACCCTCCTTGATAAATATTACTAATTGTGTATCCCTCTTTTGCCATGATAATTAAAATAGAACCTTATTTAATAATCTTTTTATTTCACGATATATTCTGATTTCTTTTTTTCTGCTTCTTGAATTCTTGATTCAAAAGGATTTTCTCTTCCAACTTTTTCCATATCAATTCTTTGTGCCTCTTGATATTTTTCTTGCATTGAAGAATCAGTTTGTTCAACAGAACTTACAAATCCTGCTTTTCTAATTTGCGGTTGTCCACCATCTCGTCCAACTTTTGTTATGTCAAGTTTTTCTATATCTTGTCCTACAGAAGAAATGTCCCCTTGATATTTTGGTTCGTCTTCTTGTGCCTGCGCGTCGTATCTAAATGCTTTTTCATCATCTTGAAAATTTGTTCCTGTTCCCGATGTAGAAAAAAATTTCCCGCCCAATTTTTGTGTTCCTGCAATTTCTTCTAAAACAGGCGCTGTTGATTCTGTTTGCAAAAATTCTCTGAACTGGGTTTCATCAATATTGGTTTTAGGCTCTTTTGATTCTTCACCAACTTCTTTAATGATTTCCTTAAGTTTTTTTTCATCAATTAATTCTTCTAATTCAGAATCTTCTTCATTCTCTTTCATAAATTATTGAGGTTATAGAAGTATATAATATTTTTTATTCTTCATTTTCTTCAAGAAATTCTTTTTCATCTTCAAATTTTCCTTTTCTATAATAATGATTAATTAATGAATCACCCATAATAATTCCATTTTCCATGTTATTTAGAGTTGCTTTTACTATATAAATGTGATTAATAGAAAATTCAATGAATTTTTCCGAAAAATTTATAAGAGAAGATTTCATAAATTAATTATGACAATTAAAAGTTTGTTTCGTTGAAACGCTGGTTACCAGTTACGACTTTGTTGTTTGAGGTGTGTGCTTAGAGTTTCTGATCCAACTTATTAAAAATTATATCAACTATGTAAAATGGAAAACAAAAAAAACAAGAAGAAAATAAGTTTTAAGTATAATATTAGTGAATACTGGGATTTTTTGAAAAAGTATAAACCACTTTTTTTCGTAACATTGTTTTTTACATTTTTAGTTGAAGGGTTTTTACTTGTAGATAAATTTTTATTTAAAATAGTTATTGATAATGGAACTGAATTTGTTAATGGGAGTTTAGCTCAAGAAATTTTTATTAAAACATTAATAATTGTTGCAATAATTTTTATTGGAATTTTAATAGTAAGAACTATTAGTAAATGGCTTTCTATGCATGTTTTACAAATTTTAGAAGGAAATTTAATGCAAGACTTAAAGACAAAATACTTTAGCCATATTGTTAGATTGTCACATAATTTTCATACTACTCATAAAACAGGCGCTTTAATTTCTAGAATGAATCGTGGATCTGGCGCTATAGAAGGTATGACAGATATTTTAGCCTTTCAGTTTGCTCCTTTATTTTTTAATATAATAATTGTTGGTTTTACTTTAGCTTATTTTAATATTGCTTCTGCATTGGTTATTTTGGGCATCACAATTTTATTTGTTTCATATAGTTTTTTTATTCAACAAATACAACAAGAATCAAAATTGAATTTTAATACAAATATAGATAGTGAAAGAGGATTTGTTGGAGATGTTTTCACTAATATAGATTCAATAAAATATTTTGGAAAGGAATTAAATATTCAAAATAAATTTACAAATGCGACAGAAAAAACGAAATTATCTTTATTAAAATATTGGAATTATTATAAATGGTTTGATTCTGGGCATTTCGCTATTTTAGGGGTTGGAACTTTTTTCTTAGTTTATTTTCCTTTAATGGATTTTTTAGCTGGAAATCTTACTCTCGGTACATTAGTATTTATTTTCACTGCTTATGGAAGTATAGTTGGACCTTTATTTGGATTTGTTTGGGGCATGCGAGGATTTTATAAAGTAATGGCTGACTTTGAAGATTTGTTTGAATATAGTAAAATTGAAAATGATATTAAAGATAAACCAAATGCTAAAAATTTAAAAGTTGAAAAAGGAGAGATTAAATTTGATAATGTTTCATTTAATTATGGAAAGAAACGGGCTTTTTGTTTGGATAAATTTAATTTGAATATTAAGAATGGTGAAAAGGTTGCTTTTGTTGGACATTCTGGTTGCGGGAAAACTACTTTGATTAAGTTGTTATATCGTTTGTATGATGTTAATGAAGGAGATATTTTAATTGACAAGGAAAACATTACCAAGGTAAAACAAGAATCATTGAGAGAAGAATTGAGCATTGTTCCTCAAGAATGTGTTTTGTTTGATGATACTATTTATAATAACATCAAATTCTCTAATCCAAAAGCAACTAAGAAAGATGTTTGGAATGCAATTAAGTTTGCTCAGTTGGATAATGTTATTAAGAATTTTCCTGAAGAAGAGAAGACTATTGTTGGTGAACGAGGAGTTAAGTTATCTGGTGGGGAGAAGCAAAGAGTTTCAATAGCTCGGGCTGTTTTGGCAAATAAGAAAATTTTGGTTTTAGATGAAGCTACTTCTGCTTTAGATTCTAAGACAGAATATGATATTCAATTTGCTTTAGAGAAATTATTAAAAGGAAAAACTGCTATTATAATTGCCCATAGGTTGTCAACGATTATGAATGCTGATAGAATTATTGTTATGAGAAGTGGGAAAATTATTCAACAAGGAAAACATAATGAATTGATAAATCAAGAAGGAGAATACAAAAAATTATGGGGTTTACAGAAAGGTGGATATGTTAAATGAAAATAATTTCTTTCTTCATTAAGTATAACTAACCATTCCGTGTGCTTTTTTGTAAACATCAAAGACTGTGAAAACTTTGTCGATTGCTCCTAATGCTGCGAAAGACCTGAGATGGTTTTTTTCAATCCAATCGTCGGGCTTTACTGGTTTATCTTTATCTTCTTCTTTTGGTTTTTCTGATTTTTCTTCCTTATCATAATGCCCAATTAAAGCTAAAAAAGGATTTGATTGGTCTTTTGGTTTTTCTTTTTCTTCTTCCTTTTCTTTTTCGTCTAAGAAAAAATTAATTTCATCCTGTAATTTGTCCAAGCTTTCTGATGTTGAACCTTCAATTAATTTAAGGACGTCACCTATATCTGATTTGTCTAGTTCACTATCTAATTTATCTAACTCTTCTTTGTTTAATGCATATGCCTTGAAAGTTATTTCTGCTTTTCCTCCAAAAGCATAGTCGCCTCTTTGTGCTACTCTTTGTGGTATTCCCCTGAATCTGAAATCAATTAAAACACAACTATAATAATCTCTTTTTGTTTTCAATTTTTTAAAGTCAGTTGGAAAGTCGCCGGCAATTGCTGATTGTTTCACATCAATTTTTCCTTTCCCTAATAAAGTTAATTCTAATAAAATTGTATTGAATGTTTTTACTAACGCTGGTTCTCTTCCTCCTTCTTTCATTTCAAGTTGCTGTGCAGCCTTTAGATAAGGTTTTGCCCATCGCGAATAAAGCTTTAATGAATTAACTTGGCTGCCCAAATAAGTTCTTTCCATTTCATATCTTTTTTTGAGTTCTTGTTCTGATTGTGTGAGCCAAATATTAAATTCATATACTCTTGAAGAAACAATTCTTTTTACTCTGTCGTTCAAGTCAAGTTTTTCAGCTTCTTTTTCGTTATTGACGACTAAAAATGCGTCGAGCAAAGTTTGAAACCCTGCTTGCCCAAGGGCCATGGCCTTTACACTTGAGTTCCCTTTTTGTATATCTACTTTGTCTAACCAAATTTGTTTTAAACTATGCCGTGCGGCTTCTTTTTTATTTTCTGATTTTAAATCATCATAATTTTGTAATCTTATTCTAAATTCTTTTAAATCATAAATAATGTTTAACACGCTTCTTAAAATTGTATTCACTTGTGCAAGCATATTTTGTCCTTGCTGTTGCATGTGTGTTGCTCTTCCTTGGAGTTCGCCAAAATGTCCTGAGCCAGGAGAAGATGTAAAACTATCAACTAATTTTTCTGTTGAAAGCCCAAGATCATTATTCATAAAATCCAATATCCAAAAATAAACAGGTTCTAAAGTTTCTGTTGAGGAATCATATATTATTTTGTGCTCTATTTCAGGCCCACCTTTTTCTTTGTAATAAGGACTTACCTTTTTTATTATTTCGTCAATTTCACCCATGTTTTAATTAAGAGATTTGTGTTTAAAAAATGTTTCATCAGTTAAATTTAAATAAATGCGAAATTTAGATTTGTTATGAAACTAACAAAAGAAGATAAAAAATTAATTGGAGAAGCTAAAAAACTTTGGAAGGAAAAATATGTTTCAAAAAAACATTCTGTTTCTGCTGTTTTAATTACAAGTAAAGGGAATGTTTTCGAGGGAATGAGTATGGAAGATATCCAGACGGGAATTTGTGCAGAAAGAACCGCATTTTTTAAAATGATGCCAGAAGAAAGAGAAATAAAAATAATTGTTGCGGTTTACAAAGATAAAGTTATTCCCCCGTGTGGTATCTGTAGAGAAATTATGTACGATATGAGCGAGAAAAATTTAGAAAATACTTGGGTTATTGTATCTAAGAAACAGAAGGTCAAATTAAAAGAACTTTTTCCTTTCCCTTGGAAAGAAGCTTTTTGAAAGTGAATATTTCTTTCAGCAATTTCGTTTAATCAATGATGCTCTGCGACAATTTTAATTTCGCATTGGAGCGTTAAACGAAGATATCAAAATGATTGGAAATTGAAATGAACATCAGTTAAATTTAAATAAATGTGAAATCTAGATTTGTTATGAAATTATTTAGAAGAAGAAGCGATAGGGTTCTTGATTTGACAAAAAGGTATGAAAAACAGCAAGCTCGAGCTGAAGAGATTAGGTCTGATGAACTAGAGTCTTCTAATTCTTCAGGAAATGCCGGGGGTTTTGGATTTTTTGGCGCGATTGCAAACACTGTTTCTCAAAATAATTCAAACACAAATTCGTCTTCTGATGAAAGAGAAAATTCTGAATATGTAGATATTTCTTCTGGGATTGATGATAAAAAAAGAAAACTTGCAAAAAGATTAATTGATATGACAAATAAAATTGAAGAACTGTCAAACCAGATTTATCATCTTCAACAACGGATTGAAGTTTTAGAAAAGAGAAGCGGGATTAGTGGTTATTAGTTATTTCTTAGAATTTAATTTAAAAATTTCTAGAACTTTTTCTGGAATAGGATTTAATTTTAAAATTTCTGTTGTTTGAATTACTTCTATTTTAGATGTTGAATCAACTTCTTTAATTTTTTTAATAAACTCAAAGATTTCTCTATGTGAAGGAGGCATATAATACATAAAATATTTGCTAGGGGTTTCATAAACAAATCCAGAATAATTATCTGCCCTCATTATTGATAAAATTTTTTCCTTAAATTTTGGTAAAATATCCATTTTTAAAATATAAGAAGAAAAACCTAATTTAAAAGTATTAATTGAATATCTAAAAACTTGGATAATGTTTGCCTCTTGCATTAATTTTATTTTAGAAGAAATTGTCTTTCTATCTAAACCGGTTTTTTCACTAAGGGTTATGATAGGGCTTAAAGGCTCTTTAGATAAATGGTATAAAATTAAATAATCTTTTTTGCTCAATGAAATATTTTTATTTTGTTTTCTAGGGATAAAAGACCCTTTTATTTTAAAAGGATTATAACTATCAGGGATTTCATTTAAAACAGAGTAGATTTCAAAATGATTTTCTGGTAAAAATTCCTTACAAAAAGAAAAAATATCATTTGTTAAAACATAAAGATAATACGGAGATTTTCCAAGATTTTGTATTAAAAAAACAATAGGTGCTTCATTAATTAATTTATTTAAAGTTTCTTCTTCAAGATCTTCTGTTAAAATAATATAAGATTTTATTCCAAGATGAGGATAATTTAAAACAACAGCCGGTTCAATTAACTCTTTTGTTAATCTACTAATTTTATAATGAAGTCTTTCTTGGGAAATTCTCAATTTTTTTGCTAGTTCTTTTTTTGAAATCCTTGAATTTAATGAAAGAGAATAGAGAATTTTCTTATCAATTAAATCTAGTTTTATTTCCTGATTTTTTAAGTTATTTACCATATTTTAACAATTGTTGCTTTCTTTATAAACTTTTCTACAATTATTAAAAAAATAAAAAGAATATTTTAAGTATCTATAGTGCTACTAAAAAGTAATTAAAAACACAAAATAAATAAAAATGACCGTTGAAAAAATAAAAAAATATAAACCTCTAAGAAGAGTAAATATTCCAAATGTAAAGGATGAAATAGCAAGAGTTATAGAATTTGTAAAAAACCCTCTTTCAGTAGAAAGCCGAGCTTACAATATTCACAATGTACCAGTGAATGGAATAAATTATAGAGTAGCTGATGCTAAAATTCCTAACAGAAAAACTAATCAATCAGGTAGAGGGAACTTAAGATATCTTATAGATAAATTAACTAATCAATATGCTGGTTTAGCACTTGAATTAAATAATGGGAATTATCGGAGAGTTGCCTAAAATGTCAAATAACAACCTTGAAAAAATAGATGAATTAGAAAGGGGATTAGTTGAGGCAGAGAGAGAATCATATGAATCTAAAATTGATTCACTGCCCGAGTATACAAGGTCTAATTGGAATGAAGACCTTTATTCTAATGAATATGTTGATGTTTTTGATAATTTAATGGCAGAGAAAATAAGAGATCGAAATATTTGGAAAAGGTTTGCCAAAAAATTAGAAAATAAAACTCCTGAATGGGAATTTGAAAAAAAGCCCATGATGTTAGGTTATGCTTATGATAAAGTTGGCTTAAAAGATTTAGCAAAAAAATATTGGATTAAAGCAGGAAATCAGGAATTAGATAGATTTTGTCATGAAAATGCAGAAGAGGAAATACATCTTTTTGATAGAAATACAAAAAGAAATATTGATGATTCATTGGTATTAAAACACTTTATATTTTCAATAAATCATTATTCTGCAGGAGGATTAACTAAACCTGAATGCTGGAAACAAATAGGAGAATATCTGTTAGAAGAGAGGGGCCCTAGATGTCTTTTTTCAACATCTTCTACTAATGTTAAAGATTTTATTGCAAGTATAGACTATTTTAAAAAATCTAATCCCAAAAAAGAAGAATTAGATAAGTTCTCGATAAAAGTAGCAAAAAAATTGATAAGTGGTTTATATGGTTCTCTTGAAGATGCAAGATCTGTTTGCAAGGAAAATGGATTAGAAAGTGAAGTAAAAAATATTTTTATTGGAACAGCAGATGAAATTGTAGAAGATATAAATCAGTATGCTTGGGGTGATAAAGCTATCGGGCATATTTTTAAATTATACTCAGAAGCAGGCTTAACAAAAGAACAATGTAAAGAGCGTATGATGAAAATAGAAGCGAAAGAGTTAAAAAAAATTGATGGAGATATAAAAGAAAGAGAATCTCTTGAAGGTTCTATTTATGATGAACAATTAAAACACATAGAAACAGATTGTGGAAGGGATGAGTTTTTAAGAACTACAAAATGGTTAAAAAAAGCAGACCTAGAAGGAGTATCTATGTACAGAAATGGGAGAAAAAAAGAAATGGATAATTTCCTTGAAGGCGTTATGGTTTTATATGACAAAGAATCCTGTTAATAACTTTGGGTGATTTAAAAAAAGTAAAAAATCAAAAAGATAATTTGGATATTTAGGATTTCAATAACTTTTATTAACCTCTTTTTCTTTTGGATTTTATGAATTCAAAAGAGTTGGTGAAAAAAGCAAAAGCATATGCACTGAAAAATGCAATTGCCTATAATGGTAAAGCACAGCAAGGAGCAATTATTTCTGCTTTGTTTAATGAAGGTTTGAAAAAGCAAGATGTTAAAAAATATATTAAAGATATTTCTGAAATAGTTAAAGAAATTAATTCTTTAAGTTTGGACGAGCAGAAAAAAGAGTTTGAAAAATTAGAGAGAGAAGTTTCAAGGAGAAAAGTTCGCGAGGGCTTACCTGAACTTCCTAATGCGAAAAAGGGGAAAGTTGTGATGCGGATTGCGCCGTCTCCGTCTGGAGCTTTTCATATTGGACATGCAATGACTGCTTGCATTTCTTTTGATTTTGTTATGAAGTATGGTGGAAAATTTTATGTTCGAATAGAAGATACAAACCCGGAAAATATTTATCCGAAGGCTTACAAGTTAATTGAACAGGATTCTAAATGGCTTTTTGACAACAAGGCAAAGATTGTAATTCAATCAGAAAGGATGAAACTTTATTATAAATATGCAGAAAAATTAATTAGAAAAAATTCTGCTTATGTTTGCATATGTTCTGGTGATAAGTTTAGAGAATATTCAAAAGAAAAGAAAAATTGTCCTTGCAGAAAATTAAGTGTTAAAGAAAATTTAGAGAGATGGAAAAATATGTTTGATAAAAAAATTTACAAAGTTGGTGGAGCTGTTTTGAGATTTAAATCAAATATGAAACACAAGAATCCTGCGATGAGAGATTTTCCGTTGGCGAGAATTAATGAAACCTCTCATGCTTTACAGAAGAAAAAATATCGTGTTTGGCCGTTGATGAATTTATCTGTAACTGTTGATGATATTGAACAAAAGATGACCCATATTATTAGGGCAAAGGAACATAGGGACAATGCAAAAAGGCAGGAGATGATTTACAAAGTTCTTGGAAAGAAGTTTCCGTGGACAGGTTTTTTGGGTCGCTGGCACATTAAAGGTTTGAGATTATCTTCAAGCGAAATTACAAAAGGGATTAAAGAAGGCAAATATTCTGATTGGAGTGATTCTAAATTGCCTACTATTCAGGCATTGAAAAAAAAAGGTTACAAGCCGTCGGCATTTTGGAAATTTTCAGAAAATATTGGCTTGTCAGAATCAGACAAAATAATTGATAAAGAAGAGTATTTCAAACTTTTAGATAGTTTTAATAGAAGTTAGAAATATTTAAAAAGATTAATCGCGATAAATTATAAGTTATTGAAAGGAGGTAAAAATGGAATATAAAAAACAAGGTATGTCAGCGATTGTTACAATGATGATTATAATTGCTTTGGCTTTAGTTGCTGTAGGAGTTTTATGGTATGTTTATCAAAATGTTTTAGAAGGTGCTCAAGAAGAAGTAGAGCAAGGTGCTACTGATGTGTTCGCTGTTTGTACAGATGTTGGAACTATTACAACTGAAGATGGAACTTGCGAGGGTGGCGAGATAAGAATAATCGGTGGAGAATATTGTTGTATTATTTAGATTTAATAATTTAAATTTTTATTTTTTATTACAATTATTATTTTTTAACTTATTATAAGGAGAATTTTTATTTTTAATAAAAGCATTTAAAAAGATTATCTCTGTATTAAGGAATAGAGGTAAAGATATGTATAAAACTAAAAAAGGTCTGTCGGCTATTATAACTATGCTTATTTTGATTGCTTTAGCTTTGACTTCTATAGGAATTGTTTGGTATGCTATTCAATCTATTTTATCTGGTACTGAAACAGAAGTAACTCAAAGTAATCTTGACTTATTTGGAACCTGTATAGAAAATTATCCCGGTGCAACTGAAATGGCTAATGACACTTATATGGAAAATGGCACTTTATGTACAACTTCAACAAAGATTGTTGGTGGAAAATATTGTTGTATTCCATAATCTAAAATAAACTTTATTTCTTTCAAGGCAAAATTTAAAAACTCTTTTTTATAGGTATTTTTATGGAAATTAAAATTAGGAAATGTCCCCATCATAGGAATTAAGGATTTTTTTAGCTGGGCTTCTGGAAACTTTTATATATCTTCATTAAGTAATTTAAATATGGTGGATGTTGCGTAATGGTAGCGCGTGTGGTTGTGGTCCGCAAAGTCTGGGTTCAACTCCCGGCTTCCACCCTTCAAATGAGGAGAAAATGAAAAATATTTTATTTGTTTGTAAACACAATGTATTCAGAAGCAAAGTAGCTGAAGCTTATTTTAAAAAAGTAAATAAAAACAAAGGGCTCAAGGCTAATAGTGTGGGAATTATTAAACAAGATGTCGTAAGTGAAATTGAAAAAAAGTTAATTAAATTTCAAAGAAAAACTGCAAAAGAATTTGGAATAGGTATTAAAAGAAAATCAAAATCATTAAGCGTAAGTTTATTAAAAAAGCAAGATATAATTGTCATTGTGGCAGATGATGTGCCCCCAATTATATTTAATAATAAATTTTACTTGAAATCAAAATTAAAAATAATTGTATGGAAAATCCCTGATGTTAAAGGAAAGAAAAGTGATGAATTTTTGATTAGAAAAGATATCAAAGTGATTATGGAAAAAGTTGATAATCTTGTGGAGACATTAAAATGAAAACAGACATAATTAAAGGATTTCAAGATTTTACAGGAAAAGATGCTGAAAAATTTTCAGTGATTAATGAAATTGTTCGAAGAACTTTTGAACAGTATAATTTTGAGCAAGTTCGGACTCCGATTATTGAATCAGAAGAATTTGTTAGAGGGGAAAATCCAAATGACGAGGCTGTTTCAGATGTTTACAAATTGAAAGATAAAGGAAAAAGAAAATTGGCATTGAGGTATGAATTTACTTTTCAATTGAAGCGGATTGTGAAAGGAAAGAAGTTGCCTTACAAAAGATTTCAGATTGGGCCTGTTTTTCGGGACGAGCCTGTAACAGGGAATAGGTTAAGACAATTTACTCAGTGTGACATTGATATAGTTGGTTCAAATGCAAAAAGCGAAGCAGAAGTTTTGGCTATGATAAAAGAAATTTTGGATAAGTTAAAAATTAAGTCAATTACCTATGTTAATAATCGAAAATTATTAAATGAAATTTTAGATGAACAAGGAATTAAGAAAAAGGAAGAAGTAATTAGAGAAATAGATAAACTAGATAAGTTGTCAGAGAAAGAAGTTAAAACAAATTTGAATAAGTTTGGTGCTGGGAAACTTTTGGATGTTTTTAAAAAACCAGAGAAGTTTTTTGAGAAATATGAATTTTATTCTGAGATTAAAGAGTTGAAAGAAGCCTGTGCAATGTATGGTCTAAAAATTGTTTTTTCTCCTTTTTTAGCGAGAGGACTTTCGTATTACACTGGTAGTGTTTTTGAAATTAAAGGAGAAGGAATGAAAGAGACAATTTGTGGTGGGGGGTCATATATGGTTGATAAAATTCAGGCAACAGGGATTTCTTTTAGTATTGAAAGATTGATTGCTGTAACAAATATGATTATTGATATTGACAAAACTTTAGTTGTTTCTCTTGGAAAAGATAAAGAAGCTATTAATCTTGCAAATAAACTTCGAAGACAGGGCAAAAATGTTTCGGTTTCTTTTGGAAAGCCGTCAAAGGCATTGGAGTATGCAAATTATTATAGAATTAAAAAAGTTATCTTTGTTGGTGCTCAAGAAGTTAAAACAAAAAAGTTCAAAATTAAATTTATGGAAACAGGACGGGAAGTCTTGTTAAAGAACTAAATTTTAATTTCCATTCGCCAAGAATGATTTTCTCCAGAAATTTTTTTATCAATTACTTTAAGCGATTTCTTAAACAAAGGACAATCTAAAACAAATGTTTCAAATTCTCCGCCTTCTCCTGCTGGATGAATTTTGTATTTTTCAGCAAGTTCTTTAACTTCTTCAACAAACTTTTTATCAATTTTTCTTCCGAGCCATTTTTCATCAAGAGGATATGCAAAAACTCCTGTTATTATAACTTTGAATTTATTTTTAATTAATTCTTTTAAATATTCAAGTTCATCTTTGTACCAGAGAGGATTTATGCATTCTAGTTTTAACTTGTCGCAGATTTTTTGAATCCTTGATTTTTGATATTCAGAATATAATGCACCTGTGACAACTCCTTGAATTTTAAAATCTTTTTTTGCCTTAGCAATTGCTTTTTCCAAATCAATTAATTCCTCTTCTTTTTTTCCCAAGGAATTTTGAATAATCAAAGGAATCTCCATAACTTCTGCTTGTTTTTTAACTTGTTTTACCGAAGGAGTATGAAACATGTAACTTTCTTTGTTTTTTGAAAAAATTGAAATCAAGCACACTAGTTTATGTCCTGATTTTTTTGCTAAATAAGCAGAATAAACAGAATCTTTCCCCCCTGAAAATAAAATCGCTGTTTTCATAAAGAAAATAAAGAAAATAAGTTTTTAAGATTATTCTCCCAAAGGATTTTCAAATTCTTCATTAATTTTTTGTAATCTTTGTTTTTGCTCTTCGTCAAGTTCTTTTATCTCTTCTTCTATCTCTTGTTTTAAATCTGCAAATGGGTCTGGATTATGTTTGAAATAAGTTTTTTTTAGCCAAAGATGAATCTCTTCAAAATGGCCATTTTGTTCAAGCCAGATTTTTTTTTGATTTTCCAAATGTAATATTGGAGAAAAACAAGCAATTCTTTCTTCTTTGCTTGTTCCTACAAATTCAGTAAATGAGATTTTTTTCTTTTCTTTGTCTTCTCCAAGATGACTTAATAAATTTTCATAAATTTGTTTTATTTTATCTTGGATGTTAATCTTTCTTTTTGGTAAAGAAATTCCTGTTTCCCTTAATGCGTTTTTATTAATTATTTCTTTTTTAATTCTTCTATTTTCAGTTGTTATTGCTTTGTTTAAGGAATTAATTAATTCTTTTAATGTTACTTTTTTGTAACGAGGAATCGGGCTTCGTGGAACAAGTTCTGGGATTTCTTCGTCAAGTTCAATTCTTTCTAGTATGTGTTTCTTTTTTTCTTTTTTTCCAAATAGGATTTCATCTATGCTTTTTATGTAAGTGTTTAACAAAATTTCTGATTTGATTCTCAGGAGAAGTGCGGCTGCTAAAAGGACTTTGCTTGAGACAAAGAAATCTGCTTCTTCAAGTCGTTCTATTTTTTGAAGGTATTTTTCTGTTAAGAGGGTTATGTTTATGTCCCAAGGGTCGAGCTGTTCTGTGTTGATTAAATCGTAGATTATTTCTTGCCAACCGATTTCTCTATTGAATAAAATGTCGTGTATTTGTTGCTGTTTAACTCCTACCTCTTTTTTCATAAACTATTATAAGATGTTTTGTTTTATAATTCTTTGTAGGAGAAAATTTTAGTTTGTAGTACCTAAACAAAAGAAGTAAATCAAAGATTTTCATTCGTCCGCCCAAGCGTGGTCGAACGAAACCTGGCGGTTCTTCCCTACCAAGGGACCCCCTATTTTTGGGGCTGGAATCTCCCTTCCTGTTCCGGTAAGCGATTTCTTCACGAGCCTCCGATGGAAATCGCATAAAATCTTTGTGTGTAGTGCCTATGATTAAAGCCTGTAGTGCCTAATTTTTAATGGTGTATTTTGTAGGAGTAATTTCAATTACTACTTTATACTAATTTCATCCTGTCATTTTTTAAGGGTAACATAAACGAAAGATTTAAATAGTAAATGATACTCAATATACTATCACCTCTTTTTCCCCAGGAGAGGCTTCAAGCTATCTTTTTTGACTGGCTTGAAGAATCTCCCAGGGTTATAATTAAAACTTAAAACCCTGACGCTAATATGATTATCTCAAAAAAGAGAAAATTGCGGGCTTAATAAATTATTCTTTGTAGATTAATTTGCCCATTTATAATTTAACAAAAATTATTTAATAACAATATTTATCAAATTAAAGATATTAAATAAATTGTGGTAAAGAAGAAAAAGAAAGGATTTTTAATAGGATTTATTTCATTTATAACTAGCTGACTTATTATGTTTGGAATCTATAATGTATTAAGTACTTTTGCTGAAGATATTTTAATAAAGTATGGTGTTTTCAATGTCTATTATCAATGTGCCATTATGGTATTGTGCTCAGCGTGGGCTCTTAGTTTCTTGAAAGTGGTAACAAATAGAAAGACTTTTATATACAAATCTTCATAAAAATATATGCTAGGACCATATACTGCAAATAAAGATAGAACAATTTCCTATAAAGGAAACAATATATTCAAACCCATCAAAAATGTCAATTCTATAAAAGTTCCTATCGAAGAATTTGAACAAAGAGTTAATCAATTTAATAAAGATGAAATGTGGGAATATATAGCTAAAATAAATCATAGAATAAATATTTCTTCAAATGAATATTTTGATAAATTAGGTGCACTATTTACAGCACTGCCAATGACTACAAGAATGATATCTTCTCCGGGGGCAGTTTATGGTAAAGAATCAATAGATTATACTACTGATACATGCCCTATAACATTAGACTGGTTCGACTTACCAAGAAAGGCTTTTTTGTCCGAGTCTTCACAGATATATTTAGAATTAGCATTAATACAGAAAAATATTAATAAGATGTATTCAATTTACAATTCTTTTAGAAAAGAAAAAGCAGATGCAACTCATTTATCTGAATTTCATCATATAGAATTTGAAGGAAAGGTTAGTCAAAAAGAAAATGAGGAAATTGCTTTAAATTTAATTAAGAAAATAATCTTAGATTTATTAAAAAGAGAAAGAGAGAGTTTAGCCTTTTTTCTAAATGAAAAGAAATTAATCGCACTAGAAAAACTTGCTAATGAAATTTTAGATATACCAAGAATAACATTTAGAAAAGCGTTAGAACTTCTATACAAGGAAACAGGAGATGAGAAATATAAAAAATTCACACTTAAATATTTTGGATCGTGGGAGGAAATTAAAATTACAGAGTTATTAGGGAGCATGGTTTTAATTAGAGAATTTCCACTTTTGGAAGTTCCTTTTTATCATACTATGCTTGATGGAAAAATCCCAAAAGTAGCAGATAACTCCGATATTATCTGGCCAGGATATAGAGAAACAATTGGGAGTGGTCATCGAGTTAGATCTGAAAAAGAACTTAGGGAAAAATCTGAAATATTCAATCTTCCAAAAGAAGACTATAAACCCTATCTTCAAACTCGTAAATTAAATAACTACAAAGAAACATCTGGATTTGGACTTGGATGGGAAAGAATGTTGCAGGGACTTTTAGAAATGCCTTTTATTTGGAGCGCCAACCAATTTCCAAGAGTTGATGGAACTTTAAAACCGTAAGATGGAAATAGAAAAAATAACTCCAAAGGAAATTAAAGAAATGGATTATAATCAAATAATTGGATTAATCAAAGAAACTAACAGACCTCCAGGGGGAAGAAAAACTGTTTTTGAGATAGTGAATAGAACTTGTATTGATAGAGAAAGTAAAGTATTGGAAATTGGAACAAGCACTGGATTTACTGCTATTGAATTAAGTAAACTTGTAAAATGTAAAATAACTTCTATAGATATAAATGAAATGAGTTTGAAAGAAGCTGAGCAAAGAGCAAAACAAGAGGGGTTAGATAATATTAATTTCATGGAAGCAGATGTCAATGAACTTCCATTTGATGATTCTGAATTTGATTTAATTATTGTTGGAAATGTTTTATCTTTAATGTCTAACAAAGAAAAAGCATTTAATGAGTGTAGGAGAGTTTGCAAAAAAACAGGATTTATTGCAGTAGTTCCTATGTTTTATATGGAGAATCCTTCTAAAGAATTAATTAAAAATGTTTCAGATGCAATCCAGGTAGATATTAATCCCCTCTATAAAAAAGACTGGGATGAATTTTTTAATTCTTCTGATTTAGAGATTTATTTTACTGAAGATTACAAGTTTAATTATATGGAAGATGAAGTTATAAAAAAATTTGTAGATGATATCTTGGAAAGAGAACATCTTAAAAAATTATCAAAAGATGCTTTTGAGACATTAAAAGAAGAATATCCTGATTACATGTTTTTATTTAGAGAGAATTTATCTAAGATGGGTTTTAGCATTATTTTATTATCAAATAAAATGGTTTGGGAGGATCCTGAATTATATACTTCAAAAAAAGTGGGATAATTTAAAAAATGAAAATATCCAAATTACCCTTTCAAGGATCTTTAAAAGCTCCAAAAGAAATAGAAAGAATTAGGACATCTGATTTAATAGAAGGGGATACATTCATTTCTTTTAAAAATCCTGGATTACCTTACTATAATCCTATAGGAAATATTGTCCTCGAAAAATTAAGAAGCCTAACTAATGATGCTCATACTTCTCAGGGGGTGTTAAAATTTAAAATTCCGGGATATATGAAAAGGGATGTTTTAAATGAAGGGGAAAACATAAGTAAAACTTTTGAAGAAAAATTTGTAATGCTTCCGGAACCAATGGAGAGTTATATGGTTTTAACTACTCATGAAATGGAAGTGTTAGATTGGTTAAAGAAAGACAATCTTTCTCATAAAACTCTTCCCTTAAAACTTTTTTTTAACAGAGATATTCTTCGCCCCATTAAAAATCCAAAAGGAATCTTAAAACTAAGAGAATTTGAAACCCAAATTATGTTATCTTTGAATGCTAATGAAAATCAATTTAGAGAATCTCTTGAAACTTATTCTACCCTCTCTGAAAGAATTCTTAAGAAACTACAAATTCCTTTTAAAAAATGTGCAAAAAATATTTCCCTAAGAAGGGCAGGGAATCTTGATTTTGATTTAGAATATTTTTATCCAGGTAGTGAAGGGGAAAATATCTGCACGGGGAACTCAAGGAATGAAAAAGAAAAAGCTTTTAGTTTAATGGCAGGGTATAGATATGTGCCTTTTAAGGAAATTGTAATGTACGCTTCTGTAGAGAATAAAATACACACCCCAATTATTGGAACATATGTGATGGGGTTAGAAAGACTTTTGTACTCTGCTTTTGATAATTCAAAGGATAAAAAGGGTTTTAATTTACCTGAATCAATAAGTCCTTTTGACTATTCTATTCTGACCTTTGATGAAAATTCGAAAACAATTGAAAATGCAGAAACAATATATAACCTTCTCTCTCAAAAAGGGAAAAGAGTTCTATATGATGATCGATCTAGATGTAAAAGAATTGAAAAAGCTAAATACTCAGATTTTATAGGAATTCCTTTAAAAATTATCCTCTCTAAATCAGGAATTGGTTTAGTTGAAAGAGTAAACGACTTGATTAAATCTAGATTTGAGAATATTGGCGATATAATTGATCCTATTTTAAATTATAAAAACAGGAAATAAAAATGGATCCTCAAATAAATAGGCTTTTAGAAATATTAAGTAAAGAAAGCTCAGTGATACAACCCAAATTTGACTCCGCTAAAAAAAGTATTTTGCTTGTATCTCCATCTGATTACATATCAATGATCCAAAATATGGGCTTGCAGACTTTGCATTATGTACTAAATAAAAATCAAAAAGTAAATGTTGCTAGAAGTTTTATTTCTTCTAAAAAGGAAGATAATTGTATATATTCCCTAGATTTCCAGAAGGATGCTCAAGATTATGATCTCATTGGATTTAGTATTACAAATCCTTTGCAGATAAAAGATTTTTTTAAATGGATGAGCAAGGCAAAAATACCTGTTGAAAGAGAATTAAGAACTGAACGTGATCCATTAATAGTTGCTGGTGGAATCGGGATTTCAAATCCTTTACCCTTTGAGAAGTTTATAGATGTATTTTTTATGGGTGATGCCCAAAAAGCCCTTATGGAATTTACAGATTATTATAGAAACAATAATAGAAAAACATTATTAAATAAATTTTCTAATTCAAGAGGAATTTATATTCCTGAAAAGACAACAAAGAAGTATAATCCCCTAATAGAATCTGACTCTTTAATAAAAGGAAGTTTAAATTTTAAAAATCAAGAAGCATCTTTAAGTTTAGATCGTGGATGCAAGTTTGGATGTGATTTTTGCCAGTATTTTTATAATACAGGCCGGAAATATCTTGCATTTGATCTCGGTGAGCTTAAAGAAGAGGTAGATAAATTACAAAAGTTGGGTGCTAATAAATTAAATATTTACTCTGCATCCTCTGGAAACCATCCTTATTTTAAAGAAATTATGAAGTATATACAAGAAAAAGATATTAAAATTGGATTACTAGACACTAGACTTGAGCAGTTAGATGACGAAACCCTAAAGATCTTTTCTTCTCAAGGAAGTTTGCCTTTAAACCTTGATGCGCCATCAGATAGAATAAGAAGAATAATTAAACGTTCCCCTATTAAAGATGAGGCTTTTCTAAATAAAATTAAGATTGCCAATAGTGAATATAGTATTGATAAATTTTCATTGTATTATATTATTAATTATCCTGGAGAGAATGTTGAAGACAGATCAAATATTGCAAGTTTTATTAATAAAACACTTGAAGAAAATATCTTAGTAGATCTTGTTATCTTTCCTTTATTTCCTTCTCCAAATACACCTTTGCAAAGAGCTCAAATGCAACTGCCCCACATAACAAAATCTAGAATAGAAAAAATTGCTGAACAAATAAAAATTAAAGGTGAAGAAAGGAATAAAATAGATTATGATATTGCTGGTGAACATGAATTATTCATAAATAAAGGAAGATTAAATATTCGGAGCATTCCCTTAATCCATCAATTAATTGAAGGCCTAACTCTCAGAGGAGATAGACAATCTGGACAAATTGTATATGATTTATGGAGAGAAAATCTTCTTGAGAGAGATTCTTTATATCCCAAAGCAATTAGATATCTAGATGAAAACCATCCAAAATGGAAAAAGTATTTTGATAAAATTGAAGAGGGATCAATTCCATGGGCAATGGTTGCTCCTTCCAATGTTCAAGATTATTGTGAAAAGAGATATCTTAAACTAAAAAGACAATTGAAAGCTTAGTTTTTAGTTACATATGCTTCATCTATGCTAAATTTGTTTAATGAAGAATTAAGAATAATTTCTGCTCCAAGAGGTATCGTTATTTGAGGATCTGTATGCCCTATATCTATACCAAATAAAATAGGAAAATTATAATCTTTCGTATTATCAAGAATTATTTCTTTAAATTTTTTAACTTCTTCTTCAGACTGGCCAAAGGGTCTGCCAACTATTAAACCTTTTATTTGTCCAAAAATTCCTGAAATATCAAGATCTCCTAATTGGGCATCGACTTCCGCTAATGATTCTCCTTTTGTAAAATCATCTCCTTCAGGAGTTTCTATAAATAAAATTTTATCTTGATGACTTGGCCAATATTCTGTTCCAATCAAATGAATCAAAGAATGAAGGCACCCCCCAATTATTTTTCCTTTTGCTTGCCCTTTTTTTATCCATTCAAATCCAGAGTTTTCTTTTAATTTTCTCGGTCTTTCTAAATCTTTTTTTGCAAACCAATCTAAAACTTCATCTGTCCATTTTTTAGAAGATTTAATTTCTCCTATCCCCCTTTCTTTTACTGCTTTGTTAAAATACTCTATGGTATAATCTAATGGTTTTGGATGTTCTCCGAACTGAGTCATCATGCAGGGCCCATAAAAAGTTGATAATCCTGTTTTTTTTAAGATTGCATAATGAAGAACACTTATATCTGAATAACCACATAAGATTTTAGGATTTTGTTTAATCTTTTCAAAGTCTAAATATTTTAAAGTTTTATTCGATGTGTTTCCTCCTATTGAACATATAATTACATTTACTTCTTTATCTAAAAATGCGTTCATTATATCTTTAGCTCTTTCTTCTGCAGATGCTGATTCCCAACCATTGTTTTTTCTTGTGCAAGAAAATTCTTTTATTTTGTATCCTTGTTCTTCTAAAAATTTGATTGCATTATCCAACCTATGTGGGACTAATGCTGCTAAGCCTCCGGAAGGAGAGATTACTCCGATGGTATCTCCTTTTTTCAATAAGGGTGGATTGATATATTCCATTATTGAAGATAACAAAAGGTATTTATAAGTTTTTTTGCCTATGATATTAAGATATAATTTCCGCACCCAAGAAGTAGCAACTCCATTTTAAAAAGGGATTATACAGGTATATTCTAAGATAAATAAAAGGGCGTTAAACAAATACAAACCGCTCGGCGTGTGCGTTAGGGTTTTAAGTAATATTTTTAAAACTCCCAGGGTTATAATCACCTTTTTGATTTGTGTGATTATAACGCATGACGCTTGCGCGTCAAATATAAAATTGCAAAACAATTTTGCATGAAGGTATCTGTAGTTTCATAACAAATCATAATCTTAAACTAAAAGAGCGGGCTTATTAACATTGAATGTTGCCCAATTATTATTATTATTTTTCTTCAACTTTCTTTTCTTCTGGCTTTTTGTCTTCTTTAGAAGTAAATTCAGAATAATGGCATTTACCACAATAAACTCTGTCTTTTGCTTTTAATAAAAATATTCCAGGACCACATCGCGGACAATTTCTTTCTCTTATTATTTTGTCCCCGTCAATTTTATATTTTGTATATTTTTTGCTAGTTGCCTTGTTCTTGTGTGGCTTTTTTCCTGTTTTTGCTTTTGATCCTTTTTTCTTTGCGATTTTAATTTACCTCTTTAGATTTTTCTTTAATTTCTGTAGCTTCAATAACTTCTTCCTTAGCTTCTTGCTTTGCAATTTCATTAGAAACTTCTTGTTCTTTTTCAAGAGGATCTTCAGCAGGAGATTCAGTTTTTTTATCTTCAGTATCTTGAGGCACACTAGGTGTTAAAGGTTCAGGTTTTTTTTCTCGTTCTGCTTCTTTTTTTGAAAAGATTTCAATTTTATTTTTTTCTTCTTCAGAAGGATAAATATTTGCAGAGATTGTAAAAACTTTTGTTCCAAATTTTCCTGAGATTTTTTTCACTCTAATGTTCTCTGGTTGAGTTGAGAATTTTTCAGAAATTAATTTTTTTGCTTCTTTATGACTTGGTGTAATCTCTGATTCAACATTTATTTGAATCTCTTTTCTATTGAATAGTTTATTCTCTTTTTCAATTATATCGTTAGTTCCTTTCATAGAATTACCTCACTTTGATTGCAAAGTTTCCTTTTTCTTTAATATTTAATTTTTGTGCTATTTCTGATTTTTCAGGATTTACAACAACAACTCTTCCTTTGAATCCTTCGGTTGATTCTTTAGATTCGCATCTGGGGCATTTTTCTCCTTCATAAATTTTTTTGCAGATTTTACATGCTTTTGCTTTTGCCATTATTTTTTCTTTCCTTTAACTGCTTTCTCTTCTATTTTTACAGCTTTTGCAGTAGCTTTTTCTTTTTTAATTTGGTCTTCTTTAATCCAATCTAATTTTCCTAGACCAGGTTGTCTCATTGTAAGTCCTATTTTTGGGCCCTCTCCTTTGTGGCTGATTGCTACAATTCTTGCCATGCATAAGTCTCCTTGTTTTAAATTTCTTTTTGTTGCTTTTCCAAGCAGTGAATTTGTTTTGCTGAAACTTACATAATCATCCATTGTCTGGCTGATGTGGATCATCCCTCTCATTACTCCCATATCTATAAATGCTCCAAAATTTGTAATCTCTGAAATTGTTCCATAGACAATTTCTTGTAATTCTGGTTTCCAGACAAGCAGTTTAAATTTTGAATTATAATATGCTGCTCCATCGCCTGGGATGATTACTCCTTCTCCAACATTTAAAACACTTATAACTGAAACGGCTTTTCCTAATTCCTTGTCGTAATAATCTGCGTAAGTTTCTCGAAGCTGGTTTTCAACGGCCTCTTGAGTAGGCAAACCAAATAACTTTGGCTCTACTCTTATATAATCTTCGACTTCAACTAGATAAAACATTTTATAAAAATTAGAATAGAAATTGGTTTTTAAAGATTTCCTTAGAGGTTAAATAACTTCTAACTTCTTTTTTCCTCTAATTATTAATTTATAGTTCTTAGTTTTGTTTTTTATTTCCTTATCTAAAGTTGCTACAATAGATTTTGGATTTTCTTTTGCAAATTTAATAATTAAATTATCTACGTTCCCTTTTCCTAAATCGATTTTCTTGAATTTGTTTTTTTCAAGAATTTTTAATGCTAATCCAGAATTTGGATTTTTTAGATTTTTAATTTCATTAATTACCTGTTCTGGAATTAAGATTTGGGTTCCCACTAGTTCTTCAAAAAAATCAATTTTTTGTTTTATGCAAGTTAAGATGAATGACGTGTCTAAAATTATTTGTTTCATTTTTCTTTTAAAGCCATCTCAACTAATTTAATTGCGCCTTCTTTTGATTTTGCTCCTGCAATGAAAAGGTCTTTATGACAGAACATAGCATCCTTAACTCCTGTTACTTTCACTAAATCTTTTCCATCTAAACCAGCCCACTTTTTTGGAAAGGGTTTTCGACTTCTAAAACTATTTGTACTAATTTTAACCGCCCAAACAATATAATCTCCTCCTAAATTTTCTTCAATAACATATTTTAAATTAGTGTTTTCAATTACATATGTATGAAAAGGGATATTTTTTCCTAAGATAAGGTAATCTTTATCTGATTTTGATATTATTTCTTTAATGATTTTTTCTGCTTTTTCAATTGAATTAGCAGATCTAATCTCTCTAAAGAGTAAGTTAGTTGCAAATTTAACTGCTTTTTCAAATGCTTTGTCGTATTCAGGATTTATCTCTTGCCAGTTTGGTTTAAATGAAAGAATGACTTGTCTAATACAATAATCTGGGATAATTTCTTTTTGGGTTATAGATACCCCGCAATCTATTGCATCAATTGGTTGCATTAATTTTTCATCAATATAATCAAATGCTTTTTTTGAATTTGTTAGTTTTTCTCCAAAATGTTTCCATATTAGGCCCGCTGAAGCATAGGGGATTTTATTTTTTCTTATTTCACAGAATTCTTTTTGATGATGATCAAATTTACCTGAATCAGGGTGATATATTTTACCTATATCAACTTTAAAATCTGCCTTACAAAATTCTTTAGAATCTCTTGACCTTATTATTTTAATTTCTGGATAAATCAACTTTAAAATTGCTACTGCAAAAACATCATCTGTATGGAATATTCCATCATGTGTTGCTATTGTTTTCATATTTATTAAAGAATATCAAGGTTTAAATAATCTTTTTTCTTTTGGTTTTTATGGAAGATGGTGAAAATATTATCAGGATTCTTGAAGAAACAAAGATTGCGCTTAAAAAAAAAGATACTTTGAAACTTAAACAATTGAGTGATCAGACGAACAATACAGCTTCGCTGACACAGGATTCAGACAACATTGCTGTTGCGGTGATTGTTTATTCCTTGGGAAAAATTTTGGAAAGAGGATATGATGGGGATGGTTTGATCGTGAAAAAAATTGATGAAGTTATTAGGAATATTAAAAAAGGTGGAAATTTATTGAGCAATAGTTTAAAGCAGTTGCGTGCGGAAATTGAGATGATTTCTCCTGGGATGAAAAAATATATTCAAGAAGTTTTTAGGAAGGCGAGCATTAACAAGGCGTCGAAGATTTACGGGCATGGTGTTTCAATGGAGAACACTGCGAAACTTTTAGGGATTACAGTTTGGGAACTTGCGAATTATGCAGGACAGACAGGAATTTCAGATGCTCCTGAAAGTAAAACTTTAGGTGTTAGTGAGAGAATTAAATTAGTTGAGGGAATTTTTGGATAAGATGGGAACATCAAACAAATTTCTTGAAATTTGTAAAAAATGTAAAGCCAAATGTTGTAAAGCATGTGGGCCTACATTTGATAAAGAAGGGGTAGAAAGAATTTTAAGAGAAGGTTATGGAAATTATTTTGTTGAAGTTAAAAAAGGCTTTTATGAATTAAAAACTAAGCGAGGAGTTTGTCCATATTTAAAAAAAGATAATTCTTGCGAACTCCAAAAAATTAAGCCACTTCCATGTTTATGTTGGCCAGTTTATGCTAGATTCAATAAAGGGAAGAAAGAATATATAATCTGGGATTGTCCTCTAACAAAACATCTTTCAGATAGGCAAATAGAAAAATGCAAAAAAGAAGCAAGTAAAATTCCTGATGAAATAATTAAGGTTTCTTGGGATATGTCTACATTACCAAAATCTCAAAGAAAATTGATTTTAAAGAGACTCAAACAATTTAAAATGAAGGTGTTAAAATGACTCAACAAAAAGCAATAATCTTTGACGCAAGCACATTAATTAGTCTTGCTATGAATGGGCTTTTGAGCACATTAGAAGAATTGAAAAAAGTTTTCAATGGAAGTTTTTTGATTACACCAGATGTTAAAAAAGAAGTTATTGATAAACCTCTGACAATAACACGATTTAAATTAGAGGCATTGAGAGTCAAACATCTTTTAGATAAAGGAGTTCTTGAACTTTCAAACGAGAAAGGGATTCAAAAAAGGACACAAGATATTTTAGATATGGCTAATAGTTCTTTTGAAGGAAAAGGCAAGGACATTAAATTGGTTAGTGCTGGGGAAATTTCTTGTTTGGCTTTAAGTGAGATTCTTTCTAAAAAAAAGATTTTAAATGTAGTTGCTATTGATGAACGGACAACTCGGATGTTTGTTGAAAGCCCAGATAAACTAAAAGATTTTTTAGAGAGAAAAATGCACATTAAGATAACTTCTGGTACAGCACCGCCTGGTGTACCCCCAAAGGGCACGAGAACCTCTTCGAGGCCCCAAAATACTTCATTACGGGGTAATAACTTTGAGATTTTTAAAAATTTTAAAATAATTCGTTCTGCAGAATTGGTTTATATTGCACACAAGAAAAAACTTGTTAAAATTGGGAATGGGCAATTGTTAGATGCTTTGCTTTGGGCTGTTAAGTTTAAGGGGTGTTCTATCTCTAATGAAGAAATAAAAGAGATAAAAAAGTTAGGATGAGAGATTTTTTGATATTAAAAACAAAATATTGGAAAGTTCTTCTAAATACTATCGACCAACATTATCTTGGAAGAAGTGTTTTAAAATTAAAAAGAACTTGTAGAAAATTATCGGGATTAACAAAAGACGAATTTTATGAATTACAAAAAATAATTCTCAAAATGGAAAATTCTCTCAAAAAATCATTTGGGACTACAATGTTTAATTGGGTTTGTTTAATGAATGATGCATATAAATCTAAAAATCCTAAACCCCAAGTACATTTTCATCTTATTCCTAGATATAAAAACAAAGTGGAATTTGCTGGAAAAAGATTTGTTGATAAAAAATTTGCTCATAATTATAAAACAAAATATACTAAAAAAGTTTCAGAAAAAACTTTAGAAAAAATTCAAAATAAAATTAAAGATAATTTATAATTGCATAAACTTAAAAATTAAATATTTCTTGTATAATTAAGGGTGCGTCGTATACTGGTAGTATATCTGCCTCCAGAGCAGAGGAAGGGGGTTCGATTCCCTCCGTGCCCATCGGGATCTCACCCCAAGGGGTTTCCCAAGGGATGACTCAGGAAGAGCCGCGATTCCCTCCGTGCCCATCGGGATCTCACCCCAAGGGGTTTCCCAAGGGATGACTCAGGAAGAGCCGCGATTCCCTCCGTGCCCATAAAAGATGTCTGAAAAAATTTTAATCCAACATAGAGAATTGAAACCATTTATAGAAATTAAAAGAGGAAATAAAAAAATGGAAATTCGTCTTTATGATGAGAAACGGCAAAAAATAAAATTAGGACAAAAAATTAAGTTAATTCATAGTGAAAATGAAAAAGAATTTTTAATTGTAAAAGTTCTTGGGCTTTCAAGATTTATAAATTTTGAAAAGTTATTTGAATTTTTCGGAGAGAAGATAAAAGATTATGAAAAAGAAATTCTTCAAAGAGTTTATTCAAAAAAGGAAGAGAAAAAATTTGGAGTTTTAGTTATTCATTTTGAATTGCTTAAATTTAAATAATCTCTATCTTTCTTAAATTAAAAGATGGTGGAGCAAATACAAGATTTCCACTACCACTTTTTAACAAGTTAAAAAATGGTAAACGCAGCATTAATTGCAATTATAGGTATTTTGTTTCTTATTGGAAATTATTTTCTTTACGGCAGATATATTGAGAAAAAGATTAAGCCAACTAATAAGAAGACGCCTGCGGTTTTGAACAAGGGGAAAATTGACTATTATCCTTCGAACAAGTTTTTTCTTTTTGGGCATCATTTTGCGTCGATTGCAGGGGCAGGCCCTATTATTGGTCCTATTCTGGCTGTGAGTTATTTTGGTTGGGCAATTACTGCGTTGTGGATTATTATTGGGACGGTTTTTATCGGGGCTGTTCATGATTATTTGTCGTTGATGATTTCTGTCAGGAACAAGGCAAAAGGAATTTCCAAGATTACAGAAAAGTCCTTGAGCAATAAAGCAGGGAAGATTTTCGCGCTTATGATTTGGATAACTTTGACAATGATTATTTCAGTGTTTTCGGTTTCTGCTGCAGAGAGTATTATTAATCAACCAATGTTGGTGATTCCTGTTTTGGCAATTAGTATTATTGCGTTTGTTTTGGGATTATCTGTTTACAAATTCAAAACTAACCCTTGGGTTTCAAGTCTTGTTGCTCTTGTTGCGGCTTTCTTTTTTATGTACATCGGATATCTTTTTCCAGTTTCTTTACCTTTTTCAGAATCTATTTCTAAATTTATTTGGATTACAATTCTTATTATTTATGGTGGGGTTGCTTCGTTGGTTCCTGTTTGGATGTTTTTGCAACCTCGTGATTACCTCTCGTCAATTCAGTTAATCTTGTTTTTGTTTCTTGGATTTATTTCTCTCTTGATTGTGCGCCCTGTAATTAATGCTCCGATGTATATTTCAGGGAACTTGCCTTTGTGGCCTATACTTTTTATTACAGTTGCGTGCGGTGCGGTTTCAGGGTTTCATTCTCTTGTTGCTTCAGGCACTACTTCTAAGCAATTAGCAAAAGAGAAACACGGAAAATTTATTGGTTTTGGAGGGATGGTTGCCGAGGGCATTTTGGCACTTTTAGTTGTGTTGTTTGTTGCGAGTTTGAATTGGGATACAGGACATCTTAACTTTTTAGGTTCTCTTGACCAAGGATGGGTAATTGCATTTGGTAACGGGTTTGGAAGCATTGTTTCAAAAATTGGTCTGCCATTTTTATCGTTTGGTTTAGCCAGCTTGATTGGAGCGTTTTTAGTAAATCAATTTATCTTAACTTCATTAGATACTTCAACTAGAATTAGTAGGATGTTAATTACAGAAAATATTAAACATAAAATTTGCCAGAATAAATTGGTGGCTGTGATTATCGCAATTGTTCCGGCTTATGTCCTTGCTGTGACAAATTCTTATTCAAATTTATGGAGGATGTTTGGAACATCTAATCAGTTAATTGCGGCGATTGGGTTGATTACAATTAGTGCGTATTTTGTGCAGAAAAAACAAAGTGTGAAGTTCTTGGTTATTCCAACAATCTTTATGATGCTAACGACAATTTCTGCTTTATTTTATAGTTTGTTTAACAAAACAGGTTTTATCAGCGAGGGTAATTGGGTTTTGAGTATTTTTGCAGGAGCATTAGTTGTTCTTGCTTTAATAATTAGTTGGGAAGGTTGGCAAACAATAAGAAAGAGGAAGATTTAAATAACCATATGAATATATTTTCATATGAATAATTCAACATATCATATATTTTTTAATAATTTATCTAATCCTCTTAGAATAAAAATTATAACTTCTTTGAAAGATAAAGAAAAAAATGTTACTGAAATTTCTAAAGAACTTAAAGTTGAGCAGAGCAAGATTTCACATGCTTTGAGTAATTTGAAAAGTTGTAGAATTGTGGAAGTAAAGCGAAAAGGAAAAGAAAGAATTTATTTTTTGAATAAAAAAACAATTGTTCCAATGTTGAAGTTGATTGATAAACATGCAAAGAGTTTTTGTGATTGTAGAAATTGTACGCGGGAGTGTGGGCGATGAGATCTATTTATCTTGACAACGCAGCGACAACAAAAGTTGATGAAAAAGTTGTGAAATCTATGTTGCCTTATTTTACAGAAAAATATGGGAATGCTTCTTCAACACATTTGATGGGGGAAGAGGCGAGGAGAACAATTGAAGAATCAAGAGTTATGATTGCTAAATCAATTGGTGCAAAATACAAAGAAATTATTTTTACTGGGAGCGGGACAGAAGCGAATAATCTTGTTGTAAAGGGTTTATTTTTTCAGAATTATCCTGAGAAGAACCACATTATTATTTTAAAGGCAGAGCATGATTGTGTTTATAATGCATCTAAGTGGTTAGAGACGCAGGGTGCTGATGTGACTTACCTTGATGTTGACAAGGACGGGTTTGTAAATTTGGAAAATGTTGAGGGCGCAATTACAGACAAGACCATTGTTGTTTCAATTATTCATGGGAATAATGAAATAGGAACTGTTCAGGATTTGGGAATGATTGGGAAGATTTGCAGAGATAAGGGTGTTTTGTTTCATACAGATGCTTGTCAGAGTTACACGAAAGTTGCTATTGATGTGAGGAAGCAGAATCTTGATTTTGTCACATTAAACTCCCATAAAATTCACGGGCCAAAAGGTGTTGCGGCTTTGTACATTCGTGAAGGCGTGAAGATTGTTCCATTGCTTCATGGTGGAGAGCAGGAGTTTAAGTTAAGAAGTTCAACAGAGAATGTTCCTGGGATTGTTGGTTTTGCAAAAGCAGTTAATATTGCAAAAGACAAAGATGTTAAGAAGATGACTGAGTTAAGGGACAAGTTGATTGACGGGCTTTTGAAAATTGAGAACGTGAAATTAAATGGGCCTCGGGAGAACCGGCTTTGTAATAATGTTAATGTTTCATTTAATAATATTGAGGGAGAGGCAATTGGTAGTTTTTTGAATGCAAAAGGGATTTTTGGGTCAACTGGTTCTGCGTGTTCTTCAAAATCCTTGGAGCCGAGCCATGTTTTGCTTGCAATTGGCTTGACACCTTTAGAAGCAAACAGTTCAATTAGATTAAGTTTGAGCAAATACACAACAGAAGAAGAAATAGATTATGTTTTAGAAGAATTAAAAGACATTGTGGGAAAGTTGCGGAGGATAAGTCCTTTAAAATGAAAATCATAAAGGAAACAATTATGTCTGAAATTTTGCAGAAGAATTCTGAGAAGGCGGAGATTTTGTTTGAAGCAGGAATGCATTGTCTTGGTTGTCCAATGGCTCAGCAGGAAAGTCTGGAGCAAGGTTGTCTGGCACATGGAATGAGTAAAAAAGAAATTGAAGAATTAATTAAGGAGTTGAATAAATGAACACAACTCAATTGAAATCTCAAATCAAGAAGATAGCAAAGGAATTTAATCTTAAGTATAATCCAGATTGGTTTGGCTATATGTGGATCTCAGTTAGACATGAAATTTTAACTGAATATATTGGAATATGTCCAGATCCGATTTATCAAAAATATGGAAAAACTCCTGAACAAAGAATAAAAAATATTTATGAATTTGTTAATTCAAAAGATTTTAAGGATTGTTTGAAAAGATATGGTGGGCAAGTTGCAGAGAAAAGTGAATTGAAAAAAGAGGAGAAATGGATTAAAAAAATTAAGAATCAAGAATTAAAAAATGATTTATTAAAATTTTATAAAAAATTAAATAAACAATTTGGTAAAACTAAATCTTTGGCCATCCTTACAATTCCAAAAAATAAAAAAGAAAGAGATTGGCAAATGAAATTTTGCTTAAGACATGAGTGGATACATATTTTATTACTTAAGAATAAAATTTATTTTCAAAATATAAATCAAAAGTACTGGCCTTATGATGAAGGAATAAATGAATACTTTGGAACTTATTTAGATGGAACATTGAATAAACTTGAAAAATTCAGAGATAAAGAAACATATTCAATGGAAAAGAAAAATTGGATATATGCAATAAAGTTTAGAGAATTGTTAAAAAATAAAATTACTCCAAAACAAAAAAAGGAAACAATCCTCAAATTAATTAAGAGGTTGAATAAATGAACCGAGTATATTCAAAATGCGTAATGCAGAATTTTTTTCATCCGAAGAACATAGGGGAAATGAAAAATCCTGACGGGGTTGGGAAAGTTGGGAACCCTGTTTGTGGAGACATTATGCAGGTTTATATTAAAGTTAAAGACGATAAAATTAAAGACATTAAGTTCAAGACTTTTGGATGTGCTGCGGCGATTGCGACTTCTTCGATGATTACACAACTTGCAAAAGGAAAAACATTAAAACAAGCAAAAAAGATTACAAGCAAAGATGTTGCAAAATCATTGAAAGGTTTGCCGCCGATAAAAATGCATTGTTCAAATCTTGCGAGTGATGCTTTAAAGATGGCTATTGAGGATTATAGGAAAAATGATTGAAAAACAAATTAAACAAACTCTTAAAGAAATTAAACTTAAGAAATCAGAACGAATCCTCGTGGCATTGTCTGGTGGAAAGGACTCTACTACAACTGCTTATTTTCTAAAAAAGTTTGGATACAATATTGAAGGAATTCATCTTGATTTGAAAATTGGAAAATATAGTGATGAATGTTTGAAAGTGGTGGAAGAACTCTGCAAACAGCTTGATATTAAATTGCATATTTATGATATTAAAAAAGAAATGGGTGCAGGAATGTGTTACCTTCGTTCGGCTGTTCAGCAAAAAAAAGGGAAACTGAAAAATTGTGCGATTTGCGGGGTTTTGAAAAAGTGGATTTTAAATCGTGAAGCAAGAAAATTAAAAGTAGACAAAATCGCGACAGGACATAATCTCGACGACGAGGCGCAAACTTGTTTGATGAATGTTTTGAAAGGAAGCCCTAAACTTAGTTTTAGTTCTGGACCAATTACGAAAAATATTTCTGATAAGAAATTTGTTCCAAGAATAAAACCTTTATTTTATGTTGCAGAGGACAAAATTAGAAAATTTACAAAACAAAAAAAACTTCCGGTTGTCTATGACAAGTGTCCTTGCGCTTTTGATTCTTATAGGATTCAAGTTAGAAAATTCTTAAACACTTTATCTGAAAAAGACAAGAAAAATATTCTTAAAAATTTTAAAAAAACCTTTATGCCCAAAAGGAATGACTCTAAAAAAGAATTGGAGAAAATACAATATTGCGAAGTTTGTGGGGAGCCTTCAAGGAAAAACATCTGTAAAAAATGTGAACTTTTGAGTGACTACTGAATTTTTGGACAACAATCTTTAAATATGAGAATTCAGATATTTGATTATTAAAATGGGTGGAGAAAAAAGTTTAGGAATTGAAAGATATTTTTCTCAATTTGGAGACCCATATAAAGATCCAGATAATGTAATGAATTATTCTGAAAGAAAAGCTACAATAATTAATGATGAAGGAAAAGTGGTAGAAGAAATAGAAAAAGTAATATTCCCTGGTTTTTGGTCACAAAATTCTGCTAATACTGTTGCAACAAAATATTTTAGAAGAACAGATGTTCCAAAAACAGAAAGAGAAATTGACATAAGGCAATTAACAGGGAGGGTGGCAAAAACAATTTCAAAGTGGGGGATAGAACAAAATTATTTTGATGTAAAAGATGCTAAGAAACTTGAACAGGAAATAGTTGCGCTTACAGTTGGACAATACGGATCTTTTAACTCGCCTGTATGGTTTAATCTTGGATTAGATAGATATGGAATTTTTAAAAAAGACGAAAACAATTTTTATATGAAAGAGGATAAAATAATAAAAACAAAAAATTATTTTGAAAATCCACAGATTTCTGCTTGTTTTATCTCTTCTCCAACAGATAGTATAGAAGATATGATTTATGTTGGAGCAGTTATTAGTTCTAAGGTATTCAAAGGAGGTTCGGGTATTGGTGGTGATTGGTCTGCAATAAGATCTGCCGGAGAACCTGTTTCTGGAGGGGGTGTTGCTTCTGGAGCAAAAAGATTTATGGATGTACAAGATACTAGTGGCAGAGTAATTAAGTCTGGAGGTAAAACTAGAAGGGCAGCAACAATGCAAAGCATTTCGATGTGGCATCTAGATGCGATAGAGATATGGATAGATAAATATAAAGAAGAAAGAAAAGGAGAAATGTTGGTTAAAAGTGGTTCTTCAAATAGGTGGGAAAGCCATACTTTCCAGGATTTAAGGTCGCAAAATGTTAATATTTCAACAAGAATAGATGATGAGTTTTGGGAAGCTTATGAAAAAGATGGAGTTTATTCTCTTCGAAGAGTGGTTGACAAAAAAGTCACTAAGGAAATCCGTGCTAGAGAACTTTTAGAAATGATGTCTTTTGCAACACACGGTTGTGGTGATCCTGGGGTTCAAAACCACACAACAATAAATAAATGGCATACTTGTAAAAATTCTGGAGAGATATGGGCCTCAAATCCTTGTTCAGAGTATATGTTCTTAAATGATTCTGCTTGTAATTTGGCTTCATTGAATCTTATGAGATTTAGAGGAACAAATGGTGAATTTGATATTAATTCTTTTTGTCAGGCAGTTGATCTCTTTGTAACATCACAAGATATTATGGTTTCCAAGGCGTCATATCCTACAAAAGAAATAACAAAAAATAGCGATTCATTTAGACCAATAGGGTTAGGTTATGCGAATCTAGGAGCATATATAATGTCCTTAGGTTTAGATTATGATTCTGAAGAAGCAAGAAATTTTTCCTCAGCAGTAACCTCACTAATGACTGCAGAAGCATATCTTCATTCTACTAAATTAGCAGAAAAATTAGGTCCATTTAAGGAGTTTGAAAAAAACAAAGAGCCAATGTTAGAAGTAATAAATATGCATAAGAAAGCGTCTAAAAAGATTCCATCTAAAGAAAGTTTAGAAAATTTGGTTCAAACTGCTAATAAAAAATGGGAAGAAGTTTATGAAAGGGGAGGAAAATATGGATTTAGAAATGCCCAAGTAACACTTTTGGCTCCAACAGGAACAATAGGAATTATGATGGATTGTGATACAACAGGAGGGGAACCAGTATTTGCATTAAAAACTTACAAAGAATTATCTGGTGGAGGTTCGATGATGATTGTTAATAAAACAGTATCTTTGGCATTAGAATCTTTAGGGTATGAACAAGAAAATATCTCGAATATAGTTAAATATATAGATGAAAATGAAACTATTGAAGGATGTAGTGATTTAAAAAAAGAAGACCTTAAAATATTTGATTGTGCTATAAGTGCTGGAGAGGGGAAAAGAGTAATTTCTCCGATGGGACATATTAAAATGTTAGGAGCAATCCAACCTTTTGTTTCAGGAGCAATATCTAAAACAGTTAATTGTGCAGAAAATACAAGTGTAAAGGAAATTGAAGAAATGTTTTATCAAGGATGGAAACTTGGATTAAAATCAATTTCAATTTACAGAGATGGTAGTAAAGTTTCCCAACCATTGAAAACAAAAAAATATGGAAAATTTGGAGTATTGGGAAGAGGGGAAAGAGAATCCTTGCCCCCTATAAGAGAAGGGATAACGCAAAAAGTAAAAGTAGGACATATTCCTTTGTTTATTAGAACCGGTGAATATAAAGATGGGCGACTAGGAGAAGTTTTTATAGATTCTCTTCAAAGAGGAAGTGAAATAAATAGATTATTGAATGAAAATGCTATCCAGTTTTCTGAGAAATTACAATATGGTGTTCCTTTAAAGACAGCATTGGAAATTTTCAGTAAAGCAGGGCAATCACAAATTTCTGGAATTACAGACCACCCATTTATAAAAATAACAAATGGTATTGAAGGTTTTTTATATGATTGGATTAGGGCCCATTATCTTGGAGACATATCCCTTCTTAGAGGAGATGATGGAACATTTAGAAAGCCAGAGATGAGACCCTTGCCACAGGAATTGAGAGTTTATCAACAAGTTCCAGATCTTCACTTGCTTCCAACTGTAGTAGGAAGAAAATTTTATCCTGGTGTTCCAAGCCTTGAAGAAACAATAAATAGGATTTCCAAGACAAATTATTGGGAAGACAAAGAAGAAGGATTGGATACAAGAAATACTATAGAAAAAATAAAAAAAACAAGAACCTGGAAAGGAAAAGACAATGGAATAGAATCAGGCACAATGACAGGAAGTGTTTGTGAAATATGTGGGAATATGATGATTAGCGACGGAAGTTGTCTTAAGTGTCTTCATTGCAAAACATCAACAGGTGGATGTGGTGGGGGATAAGAAGTATATTTCAAATCACAATTATCTTTATAAAATAAAATGATCTTTAGTTAAAATCAAACGAGGCTAAAATGAAACTATCGCCACTTAGAGTTTTAGAATTAAATGAAAAATATAATCTAATTGAAAATCTTTCTAAAGGACAATTGGAAAATCCTGAGGGAGTTGAACTTGAGTTAAGAGTCGGAAGAGTTGAGAAGATTGCAGGAGATAGTTTTTTAGGCGTTGAAAATAGAAGTTCTGCAGAAACAGAACTCATTGGAGATATTGATACTGATGGTAATAAAAAAATAGTTATGAATCCAGGGGATTATTTTCTTGTTAAAACAATTGAAAAAATTAATTGCCCTTCTGATAAAATTAAATATGATCAAAATTTTGTAGAGGGATATATTATACCAGATATACATCCAAGAGTTTCCTTGCAAAAAGCAGGAGTTAGTCTTGATTGTTCAACAACTAACCCAGGTTATTCAGGACAGCTTGTTTTTGGATTATGCAATAACAGCAGATATAATTTTGATTTTGAATTGGGTGCTAGGATGTTTAAGATTTATTGGGAACCAGTTCTTGGAGAAATAAAAAGAACCTATGAAGGACAGCATCAAGGCGGAAGAATGACAAGCCAAGGAAAAACAGAGAGGCAAATTTAATGGTATTTGAATATCAAAATCAAAAATTTTTAACAGATAATGATTTAAAAATAAGTTATCTTGGAAGATTTCCTGAAATTCTAATAGAGAATCCAGAACTTCTTGAATTATTTCAAAAAGAATATGGAAGAAATTTTTTAGGAGGAGATGAAATTATTTCATTTAGACAAGCACTTGTTTCAAGAGGTATGGATTTTAGAAAATTAGAAAATGAAATTTTAGAAACCGCCATTAAGACAGGGAAACCAATAAGTGAAATTGTTTTTAATAAAACTACCACAGGAATTGGAAGTGGACATTCTATGGGAGGGCTTTCAGGAGTTGTTTTGGGATTGAATGGAACAAAAATGATTGATTCTGGTTTAACAGGGTTGGTCTCTTCAAGATCTTTAGTTACTAGTGGAAGAAGAAGAGATATAAAAGTAGAAGATATTGTAGTTCCAGAAAGTATTGCAAAAAGAAAAGAACTTCTTAATGAATATTTAGAAATTTCAAGGGATGCGTTTAAAGAAAGTAATGATTTTAAAGAAAGATTTGGGAAATCCCAAGGTATTGAAACTTTCAACAAAGCTCTGCCTTATAATAATCCTGCTGATTTATTTATAGTTCTTCCATTGGACACTATGGCAACATTAGCTTTTGAAGTTAAGCAGGACAAATTAAATCCTAATGGGCCTTTTTTACCGAGAGAGATTTATACTCTTGTTGAAAAATTTCCTGAAATTGCAGAAGAAAATGGAATCGGAACCATGTATAAACAAAGAATACAAGTTCCAAGAGATACTTATTTTCATTACAATGTTTTCAAGGACCCTGATTTTCCAAATTATCCTTTAGAATTAATGGAAGAATTTGGTTTGTCTTTAAAACCAAAATTAGTAGATTCTTATTTTAATTTAACAAAAGGTTTTATGAAAGGTTTAGATGGGCTCAAAAAAACATTTGACAAAACAAAGAAAATAAAAAATCCTGAAGAACTTTCAGAAGCATCTATTAAATGTATGTTAGATACAAGGGAATTTGTAGGAGAATATAATGAAACAGCGAGGCTCACAATTCTTGATACTCTTTCATTTAGAGTTTGGTCTGAACAAAAAAGGCACGCAACATTAAGACAAAATGTTGAATCAATTTATTCTGCCACTAAAAGGGCTTCTGAAAAAATAAAAGAGTTTTGGCCACAAATAGAAACAGCCTATACAACAAAAAAGGGCTATGAAAATTTACCTGTGGATAAATTGGAACAAATAATGGTAATTGATGAAAAAATAAAAAGAAACCCAGAATTATTAGTTCCCTATGTTTATCATGCAGGGAGGCAATTAATGTTTTTTGATAAATTAGTGGACGAGGGTGTTCCGATAAGAGATGCGGCATATATGATTCCTAGGAATACACGAGTAACAACTTTAGAAAATTATGACCTTGCGAATTTGATTGACTTGGAGTTGCCATTAAGGTTGTGTAAAGAATGTGAACCAGAAAGATATGAAACTTCTTGGAAAAAAAGAAAAGTAATTGCCGAGGCTATCCCAGAATTGAAACCATTTCTTCAACCAAAATGTGGTGTTGGTTATTGCACCGAGGGGAATTTTTGTGGGCATATAGAATCTCTAAGAGAATATGATGATGTTCTTCACAAGAAAACAAAAGAAGTTATGCTAAGAAAAGCAGGTTGTGAATAATTTTATAAAATTATTTATTTCTTTCTTCTCTAACCTTTTTAATTACTTCTAAATATTTTAAACCTTCTTCTAATGTTTTATGAAGTGTGTCAATATTAGAATTTACATCTAAATTATATTGTTGGTATTCTGCACCATATCTTAAATCAGGAATTGTTGCAGCTATTCTAATTGGATTTAATAAATTTAAAACTGCACTTTCTTTTTTTCTATACCATGAATCAAAAGCAATACCATCCATCTCCAATATCTTTTCAACATCAGAACGAATTTGCCTTTCAGGACCCCTATAAGCAACACTTTTTCCAGTTTCCCCCTTTATTCTTTTTCTTTCTTCTCTTGAGGGTTTTTCATCTTTTTTAATCCCATCAATTGCCGGATATTTTTCAGAAAATTCAGAATATTGTCTTGTCTTCATTTTTGTTTTAGAATTAATTAGTTTATAAAAACTATTGTGATTAATAACACTCAATTAATTTTATAAATCTCTTTTTCTCTTTATTTTTAATATGAACAAAGAAGAAATTTTAAAATACCATAAAGGAGGGAAAATCGGAACTGTTGTTAAAAAAGAGTTGAAAACTTCAGAAGATCTTTCTATTATTTATACCCCAAGTGTAGCCATTCCTGCATTAGAAATAAAATGTAATCCTGATAAAGTTTATGACTATACCAATAAAAAAAATAGCGTCGCTGTTATTACAAACGGAACTGCAGTTTTAGGTTTAGGAGATATTGGGGTCCTTGGTTCAAAACCAATTATGGAAGGAAAATGCATTTTGTTTAAAAAATTTGCAGATATTGATGCTATTGATGTTTTGGTAGATTCTAAGGACCCAAAAGAATTTATTGAAATTGTTAAAAAAATATCAAAAACTTATGGGGGGATTAACTTAGAAGATATTAAAGCTCCTGAATGTTTTGAAATTGAAGAAGAATTGAAAAAAAGTTTAGATATCCCTGTCTTTCATGATGATCAGCATGGGACTGCAATTGTTTCAAGCGCAGCACTTTTGAATGCACTAGAAATTAATGGAAAAAAAATTGAAGAAATAAAAGTTGTAGTTGTTGGTGCTGGTGCTGCAGGAATTGCATGTGCAAAACTTTTTTTAAAATTAGGCGTTAAAAAAAATAACCTTATAATGTTTGATAGTAAAAGTGTTATTTCTAAAGAAAAAGAATATAATAAATATAAAAAAGAATTTGCAACAGAAGAAATTTCTTTAGAAAATGCAATTAAAAATTCAGATTTTTTTATTGGAATTTCTGCTGCTAATATTTTGACTACTAAAATGTTAGAATCAATGAATAAAAATCCAATTATTTTTGCAATGGCTAACCCTGAACCAGAAATAATGCCAGAGGTTGCTCATAAAACAAGGGATGATGTGATTATGGCGACAGGTAGAAGCGATTATCCGAACCAAGTTAATAATGTTCTTGCGTTTCCTTTTATTTTTAGAGGTGCTTTAGATGTTCGTGCAAAAGAAATTAATGAAGAAATGAAAATTGCGGCAGTTAATGCAATTTCTAAAATTGCTAGAGATTCTAAAAAGTTTGATAAAAACCATATTGTTCCAAAAATTTGGGATAAAAAATTGTTCTCAGAAGTTTCTTTTGAAATTGCAAAGGCAGCTATTGAAACAGGAGTTGCAAGAAAAAAAATTGATTTCGAAAAATATAAAAAAAGTTTGAAGAAGAAAATTTTATAAATCTCTTCTTCTCTTTGTTTTTATGGTTACTGAATTAACAAGAAATAGTTTTGAAGATTTTGTTAAAGATGGAATTGTATTAATTGATTTTTAGGCAGATTGGTGTGGCCCTTGTTTAATGATGGAGCCGATATTTGAAAAAGTCGGGGAGAATTTTGTAGGCAAAGTTAATTTTGGAAAAGTGAATATTGAAAATAACCAGGAGCTTGCACAAAAATTTGAAGTTAGTTCTATTCCGAATTTTGTTTTGTTTAAAGATGGAAAAGTTGTTGAGCAATTTGTTGGAGGAATGACTGAAGAAGATTTGAGTGAGAAGTTGGAGAAGTATCTTTGAGAATATGGCCCCGAAGGGATTTGAACCCTCGACACCTGGATTAAAAGTCCAGTGCTCTGCCAGGCTGAGCTACGAAGCCATTATTTAATAAAATAAAATAGCTATTAAAAAACTTTCCCAAAAGGAAAGATTTTTATGCCTCACGGTTATATTGTGCTCAACGTAAAAACTTTCCCAAAAGGAAAGATTTTTATGCCTCACGGTTATATTGTGCTCAACGTAAAAACTTTCCCAAAAGGAAAGATTTTTATGCCTCACGGTTATATTGTGCTCAACGTAAAAACTTTCCCAAAAGGAAAGATTTTTA
>Ga0222682_1000007_pt1 | contig 61779 bp, 73 predicted proteins | sample AntAcemetage1008_FD_179812 | JGI IMG/M metagenome (GOLD analysis project Ga0222682, IMG submission 179812) | Saline water microbial communities from Ace Lake, Antarctica - #1008 | ecosystem: Environmental > Aquatic > Non-marine Saline and Alkaline > Saline | place: Antarctica: Ace Lake...
AAAGTAAAAATAAAAACAATAAAGAAAAACGAAAAGTCAGTTTGGATGTTAGTACTTTTTGAAGACAAAGTATTACTAAGAGTAAAAGAACATTTACCAAAATCAATGGTAAACAAAGAGATTGATGGAGAGTTATCAGGAAATGATTTACGTGTAGTTCTCCCATCGGGATTTACAATGGTACTTGAAAACGCTAAAATAAGACATTTGGAACAATCAGAGTACGATAAGTTTTTGGTAGAACATCCAAAGTATAAATTTCAAATTGATAACTACGTCAGGTGGTTTAAGAGCAAATGACACATTCTTACACCTCTTGGGGAGAACAAATACAAAGAAGCGTAATAGATAGAAATATCCGTGAAGCTAAACAAAGAAAGCTGGATGAGTTTTTAGAAGAGCATGATTATTATTTCTGTGAAGACTGCAAAGAGAACAAGCCAGAGAAAATAGATTGCTCTCACAATTTGAGTGTAGCAGATTGTCATAAGAACTCGTGTATTGAATTGGCTTGGGATGTGGAAAATATTAAGCTACGCCATAGGAGTTGCCATAGAAAAAAAGATAGGTCAGGCTTGCATTTTAGCAATAATTAATCTGTTTAAACTCAAAGTTTCTTTTATGCAGATGATATACTTCAAAGATATTTCTCCACAGCATAAATTCTAATTTTTTATGAGTAAAGATTACTGTTCCTTGATCTATAATTATTAACTCTCCGGATACTGTAGCATACTTATAATTGCCTTTAAACTTTTCTATATTTTTTATCGAGATAATCTTAGATAGCGTTTTCTTTTCCTCTTCAAACCTTATCGCCCTAATTACTCTCTGTATTCTAAGTGTTCTTTTAGAAGGCGTGTCTTTTATATCTATCCAGGCTAATTGCTTATTCATTATTTTAAGATTTTAGATATTGTTGATGGACTTACATTTAATATATAAGCTATTTTTTCTTGTGATATTTTATGTCCTTTGATTCTTAGCTTGGCAATCTTCTTTGCTAATTTTTTATCTTCTTGTGGTATTCTTGTGCTTGTTAAACGTATTTCTTTTTCAAATTCTGTTAGGTAATCATCTATTGCATAATACAAAAGTTTAGCACTCTTTACTCTATTAGATACTTCAATTATTCTTAGAGCTGTTTGTTTTTTTGACATAGTGTTAGATAGCATTTAATTTACGTTCAACAGTACATATAGTATCGTTATGGCTTCCTCCATGTGCAACTAACAGTATTTCTATTATTTCAAAACCCCTTACTTTGCCGACACCGGAACTATTCCAACCAAATGATATTACAATTCCACCAGGTTTTATAATTCTTGATATTTCGTCAATGTGTTTTCTTCTCCAGCTACTTTGCGTTGTTTCTCTTGTTACTGGAATGCCTACATTTTTGTAACATTCAGACACCTGCCTTAATGAATATGGTGGGTCGTAAAATACAATGTCTTTTGAATTGTCATCAAATAGTTTTAAAAACTCAACAGCATCTAAATTGTAATCTGTATTATATTCAGAATTTAAGTCATTTGTTATTTTTGCTATTCTGTTTTTATTTGCAAATGGGTCTATGCTTTCAAAGTTAAACTTATTATATCTCCAAATAAGTCTACTTATACATTTAATATCAAATGTATTTGAATTTGGCATCGCCCATATTCTGTTAAATTCCATAATCTTACTATTTATGACTATCTCCTATAAACAAAGCACCCTTGATTTTCAGGACAACATGTATTAGGAGATATATTAACATTCTTTTTTTTTACTTCACAATACCCATCTTCTCTATCAAGAGCAATACAATCATTACAGCTACAATCAATTTTATGACATTCGCTTGCTTCGTATTTTTTAGACTCTAAAAGCAAGTCTTTACGGATAGGCTTCCAAATAAATGGTGTCCAGTATCCTACTTTAACTCCGATTGTATCTCTTGTCAGCACCTCTCCTGACTCACAGCAAATATTAGATGGTTTCCAGTATTTGTGCTGTCCATGTTCAAAGAACTGCTCTCTGTCTTTTTTTTGTTTTATCCATTGCTTGTAGAAGTCTTCTAAGTTTTCTGCGAAGCAGGCTTGTATGAAATGGTCTCTTTCTTTCATGCTATTTTTCACTATTTCGTAAAATCATTAAGTCTTGAAATTTTTTAGTTACCACATATAGTCTTGTCTTACACTCTGGACATTTGAATTTGCATTTGTCGTCTATTGTAAATTCTATTTTGCATTTTCTACAGTAGAGTTTCATCCGAGATAGTGTTAGATAGCATGATGAATACATCCAAATTTTTCACTCGTTACCAATAAGTATCTGCTTTTTTCTGCTTTCCCAATTGGCACATCTTTGTTTTGACTTTCAAATCTGCTTACCCCCATGTGTTTATCAGTAATATTTCCTCTGTCTAATACACATACATCTGAATAGTTTGTTGTTTCAAACTTCCATTTATAACAAGTACATATACCCGAAAACTGACTATATCCAAGTTCTGCTTGTTGATTTTTCCAATGACTACATGTCTTACATAGTTTTTTCATAATTCTAATTTTATTTAACACTATTTCAAATCCTAAAAAATCTTCACAACCAAACTATCATTAGGATAGTACTTTAATTCTTCTTCACGTAACAAGTTATCTATAACTAAATCTTGATACTTTATTACTTGTCCATCTTTCATTCTTTCAAAGTCCTGTTCGTATAATTCTTTTTCTAATTCAAAGTTCTCATCTTTGAGGTATTTTACTTTCTCCACTTCTATTACGTATCTGTTGTACTGCCTGTTTGTTGATATTGTTAATATTATACAGATAACAAAGAGCATTAATATTAATATGTATGTATGTAGTATTTTCATTTGAGATAGTGTTAATTAGCATTCATAAATTCTTTTTTAGTTGGTATTTTATATTTTGGATGACATATTTCAACCTCTGATACTTTGTGTTTTTTAGCACACTCCTTGCATATTGGCTGATTTGTTCTCCAATGCCAAAATTTTGTCTTATTGCCACAATTAAAGTAGCAGTTTTCATAAACTCCTAATTCCTCAAAATGTTCTTTCGGTTCTTCTACTAATGGTATCATAATTTTTATTTAATTTTGTTAATCTTTAGGTATTTTAAAAATCCTTTCCAACACTCATCACACATATAATAATCTGAATTTGGTTTATCTTCATTCTTAACAGACCTTAATTTTCCTTTATTGGACTTACATCCTGTTACACTACATTTCACAATATTCTATTTTTACTATTTATGACTATTTCCTATAAAAAATCTTTCTACACCAACAACAGAATTAAACAACACCTTTTTACCAAATATCAAATAAACTTTATTACTTGTCATACAGAACGTACCATTCTTAATACTACGCTTGATTTTTCGCAACTCACGTTTTGAAACATCCATTTTGTCGCTTACGTCTATTCCCATTTTGTGGGATATTGTTATTCTAATTTTCATATTAATAAATTTGTTTTACTTTTACAAGTCCTATATTAGTAGGAATGCCAATCCAAACTAAAAACTTTCTCCAACAATTATGCTTGTATGCTCTCAATACGAGTAATCCAACATCATCTGATGCCATTATAACATCTCCTTTCACTACATACTTTGAATTTAACTGTATTTTAAATGTCTCATAATGCGAGACGATTCTACCTGCGTTTATTGTTTTATTCATGCTATTTATCACTATTTCAGATTAATAATCTCTTTATACCTATACTGTTTCATATCATAAGATATAGCCCAACAATCTTCTCTTGTAAAGATTCTACTGCCTTCACATATACTATCAGCTTGTTCTTGCGTTTCTACAAATCCATGTGGCATATATCCACGTGCAGAGTCAATCGCATTTTCTAATTGGTTAATCCAAATCTTTTCTATTAAATATATTGTTTTCATATTATTTATGACTATTTCAGAACAAAGATAAACACAATACTATTTAGAACAAAACTAAACTACACTATTTCGAATAATCATTTCTAATTATATTCTTTTTAAAAGCATCACAAGGAACAGACTTCCCACGATTAGAGCCAAAGTGATAAGTAACTTTATACACACTATACTCTTTACAGTCTCTGTAGTCTGAGCTACGAAACCAATTAACAACTGTGTTCCTGCTCAAGTGAAGCCTCTCTGACAATACTCCCAAGTCAGCGAATGTTTCACATTTATTATCTTCTATAAGTACAAACATGAGAGCAAAGATAAGTAATTTAATTTTCAATAGACACATCTATCCGTGTTTTCTATGTCCATTATTCATATAGTTATCAACAATTGATGGGGTGGCATGTTTTCAATCGGAAGTCCAATTATATAAGCCTATTGCTACTGACTGTAAATTAACGATATGTGTACTATTTAACACTATCTCGGATAATTAAACTTAATTTAGTAGGAAGAGAAGGTAGTGGAGACAAAAACAATCTTGGGACAAATCAAGCATTCTAATTTTTTGTTTTTCGTTTAATCGTAGAACAGATACAGGTTTGGGAAATTAGAATTGATTGGGGCTAATTACAAGTGGTTGATAGACAAGGATGGCTATTCAAGACTATCTCGTAAAATTAGAATTAGAGTTCTTAATCTAAAAAGCTGGATTCTATGTGTAGGGGACTATTGCACGTACATGAGGGGGTGCACCCTTCTAAATCGGAAGTGAGATTACACAATTGCAATATGCTCAATGATGTTTTTTCAACTCTTGCATATTGGCTGTTATTGGTTGTATTCAGTCTCTATGTGGTTGCTCAACTCCATATGCTTGGAGTATTTGAGTTCTATCTGTGTAGTTGGCTTGGTTGCTCTGCTGTGTGGGAGATAACTGCACATAATTAACAAACAATCGTTATGTATTAAGAATAGGGGAGGGGCAATTATAAACCTATTTAACATAATATAAATTATAAGACTGAATATTGCAGGTTAATGCAGTCCATAGAAACGAGCCACCAGCCCAGAACTATTGACCATTGTAAACTATACAGTTAAACAGATTGAAGAGCCTGAACAAACTGATAGTTATATTTATATATGTGTGATTGTGCTATATTAACCCAATATTACCCAATTACTTTTTTATTCTAATTCTAATTTACACAATCTAATTCTAATTTCAGTTCAACAATTAGTTTTAGATTTATATTTAATTTGTCTTCTCTCTTGTGTCTCTATCCTTGTTCAATTCAAATACTATTATTATCCGAAATAGTCATAATTAGCTAAATTCAGCATTAAAAGCACTTAACACAACAGAATCGGCTTCACACGGTAACGTTTAAGCAAAGAACTCAACTGGGTTGATATGCTACGACCTTCTAATTTTACCCTTGCTTAAATCTAATTTAATTCTTTGCTCTTTGGTATTAGTTATTATATAAGCTATTCTAATTTAATCTAATTCTAATTTTCTGACATAGTCATAAATAGTAAGTTACACAATTCTAATTCTAATTAGCATTTATTCTAATTTCTAATTTAGTTTAATTTTGTTCTAAAATTAGAAGTTAGTCTAATTTAATGACGTCTTAAACAGCTTATTCTTATTTAGACTAAATATAAACAAGGACATTAGTCTGTATCTTATTAATTAATAATATCTTACACTATGTCAGAAAATTAGAATATTGCTTGTTTTCGCTTTAGTCCTGTATTATCTTTATGGAGTCATAAGACATTAATTAAAACTTTGCAAAATGAAAAGGACATATAAAAATTTAAACAGTTTAGCCAAAAACGTACAACAATTAAGCGTTCAACAATTAATCAATAAAAGAGCCTACTTTAATACAGGCGTAAACGGGTATGATTATTTTAACTTTGAGTTAACCGACGACCTTATTAATGATATAGTTGATATTTTAGGCGGAACTTCAAGAACTAAAGAAAACATATTTTATACATTAAAAAATAATACTCCTCAACATTGGGGATTAGGTAGAATATTTTATAGCGAAACAACAAAGCGTTTTTCTTATTGTGCCGGACAAGACTATCCAGCAGAACTCAATCAAATAAGAACATTTTTAAGAAACTATTAATACATAGCCTGTAATCAATTTAAACCACCTCCGACTGAAACAAATCGGAGGTTTTGGTAGTAGAAGGCAATAATGCCATCATTTAAAAACTTGCAAAATGAGAACATTTAGTTTATTATCCGACAATAAAAAGACTTTAACAAATTGTATTGTTATTGAAAACATAAATAGTTTATTTGAGACTATTTCAGAACTTAAAAGCTATAACACAACTGTAGCAAAATATAATCATGATACTAATAAAATGCAAGTATTCGGTTATTACTCACTTACAACAGCAAAACACATTAATTCATTTTTAAAATTTTACGGTTTTGATAAATGTACTAAAACTCAATTGAAAAATTATAATAGCCTGTAATGTTTGCAAAGTTCATTACAGAGCTTTGTGCCTCCTTTCCTTCGGGTTAGGAGGTTTTACAAGTAGAAAAAGGATTTTTTGAAATAGTCATAAATAATAATTAAAAACTTTGAAATTATGAAAACAATTGAAATTAAACTTTACAAATTTAGCGAACTATCAAAAGAAGCAAAACAAAAAGCCATTACAGAGCTTTGTGATATTAATGTAAATTATGACTGGCGGGAATCTTCTTATGAAGATGCAAAAAATATCGGATTAAAAATTACTGGTTTTGATCTTGACAGGGAAGGTTATTGTAATGGTGAATTTTTACTATCGGCTAACGAAGTATGCCAAAATATTTTCAATGAACATGGGGAAATGTGCGAAACTTACAAAACTGCTGAAAGTTTCATGGAAGAATGGCAACCGGTATTTAACGAATATATGAGAACAGAAGAAGGGGAGGACGAATTACTGAAATTAGAAAATGATTTTTTAAAAAGCATTTTAAAAAATTATTATATACTTTTATCAGGAGAATATGATTATAGAGGAAGTGAAAAGGCAATAATTGAAACTATTGAAACAAATGAGTATGATTTTACCGAAGATGGCAAATTATATTAATTAACACTATTACGTAAAAGAATTATAAACAATATTAAAACTTTGCAAAAATGAAAACTTTAGAAATTGAAATACTACAAACAAAAAAAGAAATTGCTTTAATAAAATTAAGAACTGTATTATATTTAATGTTAACTTTTGTTGTTAGTGTTAGTATATTTTATTATAATATGAAATAGTCATAAATAATTTAAAAATTAAAGATATGAAAACAATAGTTTATTTAAACGGAGAAAAACATTCCGCATGGTATAGCAAAGCGGAAGCAATTAAACAAATGGAAGTTTTAGGTAATAATGGTTACAGTAATTTTCATTATGATTTTATAGATCATAATTATGAAAACGGACATTATTTTATTTGAGACTATCTCATATAAAAACACTTCGCTGTTAAAATAGAAACTCCGAAATAATAAAGAGTACAGTTGCAATTACTGTTACAGCGACAAAGGGAAAGCCAGACACCCTAAAAAAGAAGGCAATAATTTAAAAAACTTTGAAATTATGAACGATTTAGAAAGAGAACTACAAAAAACAGTTGAGAACTGGCAAAACTCTACATTTAACCATATTCAGTTAAATGTAGTTACTAAATGCTTAGATGATGAACTTATTGAGTATATTGAAAGCCTTGACAGTCCAGAGAAGCGTAAAGACTTTATTAATGATTATTCTTTAGTAAATGAATTTGAAGAGTATTGTAATGATAATGACCTTGACAAAGAAGACGAAAACTCAACAGTTCAGTTTATCGAAAGTGAAAACGAAGATAATTATTATGAGTTTTGTAATAATGATAACTATCCAATGTGGAACACTCTATTTGAAACAAAATACAATGACGAAAGAATTGGAGAAGCAGCTAAAAAAGTTGGTTGCGGAGTTATTGCAGGAAATGAGTATTTTGATACAACTATTTTTATGATGAGTTGCGGACATTCTTTTTATGCTTCTTATTGGATACCGATGTATTTAGAGCTGTATCCTGATGAAGCTGAAAAATATAAAAATGTAAAGTATGACCATTTGTAAACTTCTTTTACCTCTACCCCCTGCCTCGCTTCGTTAATTCGTTGGGAGGTATTGGGATTGAGAGTATTAAGATAATACGAAATAGTCATAAATAAAAACTAAAATTATGCAGGTATATATAAAAAAACCAATGTCTTTAATAAGAATAACTATTAAAAAATTAAGTGAAGAAACAAAGCGTATTACCCTGTGTGAAACTACACAAAAAGAAGTTTATGTATTTATTAGAGACCTGATAGAGAAACAAAACATATCCACCTTTGCAAAAGGTAATCTTATAAATATTGAAATAAGAGAAGCGGAAGGAGGAAAAAATCTAAAATCTGTTAGTTTATCATTTAAGGGGTTAGATACATTGAGCGTGCAAGGGTTAATATTAAATGCCGTAACTCATACAGTATAAAATTATTAAACTTTATATCATATAAATAATAAACACAAGTATAAACAAAACTAAAATTAAAGATTATGAAACATACAAAAGGGATTTGGGAAAGAGGTACAAACACAGCTTCAAAAGAATGGATGCAGATATTCTGTAATAAAAAATTGATTGCAGAAGCAAAGCCATTGAATAAAAAAGGACAAAGACAGCCGAAAGACTTTGAAGAAGAAGAAGCAAATGCAAAATTATTAGCTTCTGCACCGAAATTATTAGAACAGTTAAATAGAATTGTTTTAGCAGTCGAAGAGGGAAATATTAATATAGACCATATTAATTATAGTAAAGACCTTATAAGACAAGCAACCGAATAAGCCCGTAAAGTTTGCAAAGTTCTTTACGGACTGCCCTGCTTAATTAAGTTTAAGTGGGGTTTGCGGTTGAAGGATGGTTTTATTATCCGAAATAGTCATAAATAATATTAATTAAATAAATTAAAGTTATGGAAATAAAAAATGTAATATCAGACGAAGAGTTAGAAAACAGGTTGGTAGCCTTACGGAAAGATAATTGGAAAATTGACAATATGGCAAAAGGTTTAAGTGGAAACGCTAAACAGATTGTAGACAATTGGTTTGATGCTACAAGATTAATGTTATTAAGAATGCTTAAGGTTAAAGAAAATGATAAATATAATTTTGTTTATCATGACTTGGAAAACGAACCTATTTAACACTATGTCAAAAAAGAACACAAATATAGGCGAAGCCGAAAACCTTAAATAGAGTAGGCAAACTAAATTTAGAAATAATGAACCAAACAGAAAAAGTACAAAGTATGTTAAACAGCGAAATTAACAGCTTACAGGTCTTAACTCTTAAAAGAGAGGTTGCATTGAGGAAATTCAAAAGAAGTGCTTATATAGTACTCTTATTCATTGCAACGAGTAGTATAATACTTGGATGTTGTAATGTTATTTGAGATAGTGATAAATAGTAATTATTAATTTAAAATATAAAGTTATGAAAATAATAAGAAAAAGAAATTACCTGAGTACAAGCGATTTTGTACAAACTAATGATTTAGAAAAAGAAGCAATAAAACTATTTGGCAAAAATTGGGAGAGTGCTGACGATGTAGAACAAATTAAAAAACTGTTAATCTTTGTAGGACAAACTACTTATGATGTAGATTATCTTGAAGGAACAAGAAGTGATTATAATATGAAAGTTTACGATTGTTGGAAATTAGACCAAATGGAAGCGTTAGGAAAACAAAGAGATGAATTATTAGAAGCATTAAAATTAATGGTTAAAAATACAAGTCTTAATAAGCTGAATATAAAAAAAGACTTTAGTCTTATTAATGCTCATGCTAACGCAACAAGGATAATAGGAAGAGAACGCAAATAATATTAATTTAAAAATTAAAGTTATGAAACTAAAAAAAGGAAAAAAAATAGATAATCTTAAAATAAGGAAACAATTAAACTTGTTCTATTCTTATCATGGTTATTCAAAAACACTAACAGATATAACAAATGTTAGATTTTTTGAAACAAAAGAATATTATACGGTTGAAATAACAACACATAGACCAGGAATAGTAATAGGTAAAGGAGGTAGGGATATAGACGAATTAGAAAAGTACCTAAATGATGATTGTTTTAATAAGCCTGTTAAAATACTTTTATTAGAATGCCAATTATGGTTAAAATTATATAGCCCTAATTAACACTATTACAGAAAAGAATTATTAATTAAAATAAATAGAAATTATGAAAATTAAAAAAATCAATTCACAAAGTCGTAGAGATTTTCGAGCAACTTATGAATGTGAGCATTGCGGACATACAGAAGATGGAAGCGGTTATGATGATGCAAACTTTCATCAAAACGTAATTCCTAAGATGAAATGCAGTAAATGTGGTAAAAAAGCAAGTGATGAATATAAGCCACTTGCAACAAAGTATCCAGAAGGAATGCAAATATAAACTATTCTGATGAGCTTTCAATAAGCGAAACAGGGATTAATACTCCCTGTCAATAGTAATTTAAAAATCAAACAAAATGAAAAAATTAGAAAAGATTTATGGAATATGTTTATATTGCCTTGCAAGTGCTGTTATAATAGGGGTAATCGTAAGGGTAATATTTTTTTAATACGAGATAGTAAGTATAAACAATTAAAACTATAAAACTATGAAAGATAAAACATACATTATACACACTACACATAGTAACCTCTTGGTTAAACAAGGAGATAGAGTTGCTTATTTTACAGGGTTAAGACATCATTTAAGAAAATCAGATTTAGATGAATGGAAGTATGCAGTTGCTTATTGGGAGAAACAAGTTATTGAAACAGAAGAAACTTTTAATTTTACGAGATAGTGTTATATAGCACTATGTCAGAAAAATCTTAAATTATGAAAGATAAAGAAATATTAGAAGCAATGAATAAAAAATCTGCATTAAACTATCTAAAAAAAGCACAAAAACTTTTAAAAGAGATAAACTTTTGTTCTCCTGGAATAACTAAAGCGATAAATGATATAAAAGGAGTAGAAGATAAAAATATTGTAATGATTGAAAAAGAAATTGAAAGTTATAAGGAGATAGATATAAATGTTATTACAAATGATTATCGTATTATTAATAGGAAATAGTGTTAAATAAAAAGTTATGAAAGAAACAGCTAAATACATAAGAAGCAATTTATCTTGCCTCAATTATTCAACACTATCTCAGATAAAGATAGAGATAACACGCACACTAATAACAGAAAAATTAGAGGTAATACCCTCACAAGACAACAGCGAGTCCGCAAAACTACTTGGGAGAACTGTGCATAGTACAAATGTGTTTGATCTGTCGTTATCATTTGAAGCTAATAAAAAAAGATTCTATGACTATCTCCGGAAAAACTACAAAATAAGGTCTGATTTTAATAGAATATACAGAGCTTCTGAACTGTTTGCTGTAAATAGCTTCTGTTACAATGGACACGACAGGTACAAAGTTAAAAAAGTAAGCGAAGATATAATATTTGAACTTATAAGATTACTTAATAAAATAATATTAAATACAGATGAAGATTTATTCGAAATAGACTCAAATAGCATCACCAAACTTGCTAATTTTGAAGAAGTGTATATTAGAAACATTAAATTAAGAATTAAATGTTTTCGTGCCGGAAGAATAGATATTAGCGGACTTGGTAAAAGAGAGAAGTCTTTCATGCTACGTTTGTGTAATAAGAATAAAGCTGGGTACTTGCTGCCTAATAGAGATTATAAAGAGAAACAGTAATTAAAAAATAGAAATTATGGGAAAGAACAATGGTTATCACGAAAAAAAAGCAAGAGAGTATGCTGATAATATTAAGGCAACGGATAATTTTAAAAACTTTACAATACAGTCAGGGATGGCAGCAGATAGTTATGCAAAGATGTCAGAAACAATAACTCTGTTCGATAGTTTAACAGATACAGAAAGAGTAATCGTAATGGATGGGTATTGTTGTTACTGCGGAAAGAAATTAAATAAATGTGAATGTGATTAATCAACACTATCTCAATTTAGAATTGTTTTTAATAGAAATTGATTCACCTTTGTGTATTAAAACGTTCTTTGAAAAATATTTAACACTATTTCAGATACTTATACGAGATAGTGTGAAATAGTTTTGGAAATATGATAAAAAGGCTTATCTTCGTGGCTTAAAGTTCTTAGAAAATATATTAACTTACCACGAAAGTTAAATTATATAAAGACCGTTTTGTTTGGCTTCAGTCAGCATAAAATTAGTCCTTTTATAATTATCGTGGTAATTGTAAAAGGACTTTTTTTATGTTGTTAATTGGACGGGAGTAATGTAACGTCAGCGATCAATAACTATTAGCTTAATCAGGCTTTATATGATTACGCAGTACTGGGTGGGTTGACAAACTGCAATGGTGATACAAAGGTAAGAGCCAGTCAGCCGAATGTGCCAATTTGATATTGATACCAGACTAATGCACGGCACGATGACATTGGTTGCTAAAACGACGGGGCGATAACTAAAAGCTAAGATTGTTGAGGCAGAGTAAAAAGAAAACTAAAAATTTTCTATGGACTTACTCTGCCTTCCCTCAAAGACTCCTCCACAAGCTATCATCTGAAACAAGAATCATTATTGAAGATACCAACATTATCATTAATGGAATAATCTAAATTAGAGAAGTAGTTAAATTAGAATTAAAACTAAAAATTATGAAAAATAAAAAAGAAGAATTACAAAAGCAATTAGACGAAATTAAAAAGCAAGAAGAAAAAGAACTTGTAGATAAACATTATCCTGAATTTAAAAAGTTTGAAGGAAAATGTTTTAAAATGAGAAATAATTATAGTCTTCCAGAAGTACCATCTGATTATTGGTGGCTGTATAAGAAAGTTGTAAAAATAAAAAAAGAAGATATATATTTCAGCAACTGCAAGACACTTAAAGTACTTTCTTATTATGACGGATATTCATTCCAAACAGACAAGCATGGAAGAATAACAATTAATAAAAACGAACAAGGTTATATTCATGGTCTTGGCGAAGAAATTACTGAAAAAGAATTTAATGATGCTTGGGATAAAATGATTGTTTGTCTTGAAAAATTGAAAGGAAGTAATTGACCTATCTCAAAATAAAATTAGAATTATTTGGTAAATCCAAAAACAATCCGTATCTTGTGCTCGGTTTTTCGACAATTCTATTTTCATTTGATTTAGCCTTTGTTCGCAGGGGCTAAATTTTGCACCAAGAAGTGAACATAAAAGATTAACTATATAAACATAAAGCAACAATTATATGCACATCAATAAGAAAGCAATAGATAAAAGAATTACAGAAACAGGGATTAAGAAAAACTATCTCGCCCTAAAGACCGAAGTGTGTCGCACTACCTTCTATAAGTATATAGGAGGCAAGTGTGATGTGCCTCATCGGTTTGTTGTGTTATTAGCATTTGCTCTTAATATCTCTGTGAAAAAGATTTACAAGGAGTAAGATTTTTTGAAATAGTCATAAATAAAATTAAGTTATGTTTGGATTCATTAAAGACATTGCAAAAGGAATAGGAGGCATAGTGGGAACAATCATAGGTGTGCCTGTGGCTATTATAGCTGAAACATTAGGAATTACTATTGATATGGTTAATAAGGCTAAAGAAGCAGGATGCGAAACTTATGAAGAAATACGTAAATTCCATGATTTATAATAACTAACCAACACTATCTCGTGAAAAAAGTATCAGACATATTCATAAACTCAAAAGATTTAAAAAAAATAATAGTACAAAGAATAAAAAAAGAAAAACTTTGTGCTTCTCTTATTTGCCGACAAGCACAAGTAAAACCTCATTCACTTTTATCTTGGTGTAAAGGAGATGCAAACAATTTTAAATCAGAAGAAATAATAAAAGTTATGAATACAATAGGTATAGACTATCATGTAGTATTTATTCTGAAAAATGATATAGATTATTCTCAAATGAAGGATAAGGATAAGACAGGATATGAACATGAAATAGATGTTATGTTTAGAAGATTTTTAAAAAAGTTAGAGAAGTTTGATGATATGAAATAGTGTTGAATAGTAAAAAATTAAAAATTAAATGTTATGAAACATATATTTATCACATTCATTATTGTAGCAAGTACTTTTTATTGTGTCGCTCAAAATAAGTATGAAGCAGAGGGTGATATAAAATATAAAAATGAAGATTACGCAGGAGCGATTATAGAATATAATAAAGCATTAAATATTGCATCATATTATTCGGGAGAAGATACAGTAAGTGTTTCTAAAGATTACACATATTTTCTTAGAGGAACATGTAAATTGTATACAGAAGATTTTACTGGAGCAATTATCGACCTTACTAAATCATTAAAAAACTGTCCTCATAATGTGAATAATTTTTTCATTTATGGAAATAGAATGATTAAATTTGGCGAAGAATATATTGTAATGAAAAATAGTTATTCATTACAGCATAGCTATAGTCATATCTATTATTATCGTGGTTGTGCAAAAATGAATTTAAAAGACTTTAAGGGAGCTATTATTGATTTTAATAGAACAATAAATGATGAAGATATTAAATATAAAATTTTTTACTATAGAGGAATCTGTAGATTAAATTTAGGACTTAACGATATTGGCTGTGAAGATTTAAGAATGGCAGGAGAATTGGGAAATACAGATGTTTACGAAATAATAAAAGAACGTTGTCAGTAATAAAGTTAATACTTGCAATAACTATTTAGTGTAAATTAGTATATCATTACCTAAACTATATATTATGAATACAAATACAGGAAACATTATTAGTCATGAGGATTTATTAAAAAATAATCCTTCAAAAGAATTTTTAGAAAACTTTGTTGACGTGAACAATATGGATATGACACGAAAGCAAAGAGAAACCAAACAAGTAAGCTTGAAAGACCATAAAAGTATATTAGGCAAAAAGCTAACAGCTATAAGAAAAGAAAAAATAGTACATAGGGGAGATATATGCCCTTGTGGTAGTGGCAAAATATTTAAGTATTGTTGTGCTAATATTGAAAAATCAAAGAGGACATTTTAGCTATCTAACACTATCTCAAAAAAATGAAAAGAAACCAACTATTAGAAGAGTTTAAAGAATTAATAATTAAGTTATCTGAACTTGGAGAGTATGTAGCTTTATTAGAATTTAAAGATAGCAGACCTAATATATCAAAGCTAAAAAACGGTTTAAATGAGTCAATAGAAGATTTAAAACAGTTTAAAAGAAAAGTTGATGAAGTTAGGAGAGTTATACAAAATAAATAGAATTATACGAAATAGTCATAAATAACAACTATCTAACACTATCTCAAAAAATAATCTTAATTAAGTTTTTTAAATTGGTAAAAATTCTTACCTTTGCAAAAGAATTAGAGAGAAGCCAAAGTATTTATTAATTTAAAACATTTAAAGTTATGATTATTTCTTTAACAATTGAGTCTAAAGGCGGTGTAACATTGTCTTCGACTTCGGTACAGGGTTTCGATAGCGAAAAACTCTATTCTCTAATGGATGACCCAACAGGATTAGGTGGAGCTGCATTTTTTGTTTACTTCGATCCAACAGGAATACCAACAAATTACACCGTAACAGAAACAGTAGCTGCAATAGCAACTATGACGGCAGGTGGAACAGCAACAGGAACAACAAATGAGAAATTTGCAGTTGATTCAGATGCAGCAGATTATTTCTCAATTAAAAACAACGCAGGTGTAGCAGAATTTTACAATGATATTAGCGACACAGTTAGAGCACCAATTGCAGCATTAGGAGCAACTTTTACAACTACTGCAACTACAACTACTGCAAACACTATTGATGGTGATACAGTAACAACAGGTATTGGTCTATTCGGAACATTTGACGGACTGACAACAGGTGAAGGCTTTAGTTTAACTCATACTACTTCGGTTATTGCTGACGGTGGTTCATTATTGAGATTATCTTCAACAGGTATCAACACAGGTGGAGCAACTACTGGTTCTGTATTAGATATTTCTGCAACAGCTCAGTTGGCAGGAACTATTGCATTAATAACGGCAGCAGGACTAACAACTGGTAACGCTTTAGAAATTGAAGCAACAGCCCAAACTACAGGTAACTTAATTCTTTGTACAGGTGGAGCAGCTAATATGGCTTCTGGTGGTTCAATCGCCAGTTTCGATATGGGCGCAGCAACAGCAGGTTCAGGATTGGAAATTGTCAGCTCAGGAGACTATGTTGATTTAACTGACGGAATGATTAACGTTACAGCCAACACAGCTACCGCAGGTAACTTGATGGTAATTAATGGTACTTCGTTAACTACAGGTGCTGCATTAAGCATTAACGCAGGAACAGGAGTAGGTGTTGCTTCAACAGCAAGACTTACAGTAGATATGCCAGTCCCAGCAATAGGTGCAGACATAGGAGTAGCAACTGCTCCTTCTTATTGGATTCCTTTAGGAAAAAGAGGTGTAGGCGGAATGACTGTAACAGAATTTTATATTGACTTAACAGGTCTTTCTTCTGTAGCTGACGACGGAGACGTAATCGGAGATACAGGACAAACTACAAGTGCTACATTAGGTCAGTACACAGTAGCTATAATGGGAACAATAGCAACTGGTGGTGTAATTGAAATGATTTGCTTAGAAGCTCCACAAGGTGGAACTGCTGACATTGACTTATATTCTCACGCCACAGGAACATTAAGCATTGATGATGACGCTTCTGGTGGAACGCAGCTTATCACAGCAGGTGGAAATTGGACTAATGGCTTGATTCATGGTGCTACAGCAGACCCAACAGCAGACCATTATTTCTATTTAACTGCTGGTGCTGCTGCCGCAGGTGATTATACGCATGGTAAATTCTTAATTAGAATCTACGGAGCATAGAAACTAATCTTTTTAAAAAATACACTATCATTTGGTAGTGTATTTTTTTTTACATATATTTGTGCATTATTATAAATGAAATTAAAATTAAGGAAAAATGAAAATGACGAATTTAGAAGCATTGAACCTGCTTCAAGGATTAGCAACCGTAAAAGACCTACCAGGTGTAAAATTTTCTTACGCTGTAGTTAAAAATTCCAAAAAACTTGAATCAATAAGAGATTCTCTACAAAAAGCAGGCGGCATGAGTGAAGACTACCGTAAGTTTTTAAAAGCAAAAGAAGATATGTTTATCAAAAACAGCAAGAAAGACAAAGATGATAAACCAATAACAACAACCAATGGTCAGATAACTGAATATGACTTTGTAGACAAAGCTAAAAACGAAAAAGAGTTTAAAGTTTTGTTAAAGAAGCATGATGCAGTTATAAAAGCAGAACAAGAAAAAGAAAAAGAACTTCAAGAACTTCTAAAAGACAAAATAGACGTAGATTTACACAAAGTAAAAATAGAGTTTGTCCCTGAAAAAATAACAGCAACACAGCTTAACGCTATTATGCCAATGATAGAAGACTAAGATGGCAAACATAGCAAGAACATCTACCGAGAATTATATAGATTTTTTGCTTGAGTTAAAAGTCAACAAAGTAACACTATCTCAACAACAAATAATTCTTTTAAAAAAGAATGGACATTTAAAATCTCCATTTGATAGAGTAAAGCCTCCGCTTGTAGGAAAAGACAAGTGGAAGGCTGACTTTACCTTAAAAAAGAAAAGTGAATTACAAGCAGATAAGCGTACTTCCATACTAATAGAACAACAAAACCTACCCACAGTATTAAACGAAGATGATTTAGACAGCCACCTATCAAGTTTAAATGGAGTAGTAACACTACCAAAACAAATTATAAGAAATGATTGGATGCCTGAGAGCATAGTATATCATAAAAAAGAATTTGTTAAATGGATAGACAGTATAATACTAAGCTTTCAAGACCGTGTAAGCTATAATAAATTTAATTTATACGTACAGCAAGCAGAAACATGGTTTGCCGAGAACATAAGTATTAATGATTTTGGAACGTATAGCGAGAGATACGACTATGCCATACAAGAATTTGATAGATGTAAAGACAACTCTTTATATGCTGTTTTAAAGTATGGTTATTTACAAGAGTCATCATTGGAATATGGAAGAAGAAAATACGAAGCAGGAGATGATTATACTCACCATAAAATAACTTGCTATTTAGTAGATTGTGGATATAGTCTTATAATAGGTAAGCCAAGACAGATAGGTGAGACTTCTATAATTGGTCTTATTGCAGTAATGAAAATGATTCTTACTCGTAACTATTTCATAAAATTTATAACAGAAGATGAAAAAACAGGAGTAGAGATATTTGATGATAAGATTAAGTTTGGATTTTCTGAGCTACCAGAATGGTTTAAGCCAAATGTTTTAAACGACAGAGACAGATTATTTAAAATAGGTGAGAAAGCAAAGAAAGGTGGAGACAAAGGAGTAAATAGTAAAATAGAAATCGTTCCTCCATCACGTACAGCTATAAACGGTGGCTCTCCACAGCTTGTGTTTGTTGATGAGATAGGCTCAATTCCTATTCTTACCGATATGGTAAATGAGGGAAGACCTACAATGTTTTGGAAGAATCCAACTACGGGTAAATTAGAACAGAAACGTCAATTAATATTATTAGGAACTGGAACAACAGGAAAAGGCGGAGGAGCATACGAAAAAGAATGGAGTAGAATATATGGGTTATGGACAACAAAAGAATTTGAATCCGGCATAGTGCCTATATTTTTTGATTGGACTACAAGATGCAGTAAAGAAGAATACGACAGACAGAAAAAATACTACTATGGTTCACGTAGAACTATGGACGAGAAAGTAGATAGTGAAACTTCACGCATACAGTTTCATCAGCATTACCCTACCACGCCAAGAGATATGTTTATCTTTACTGACAAGACTTTAATGTCAAGAGACTTTATAGATAAAAATCTACTTAAAATAAGAAACATGAGAGAGGATATGCAACCTGTTCATGGTTATTTTAAGCCTATTTTTGATAAGAACAAGCCTGTAGAGAATGAAGATGTCCCATTTAAAATAATAGGAGCAGAGTTTGTAGCAGCAAATGATGACGAAATGGACAAGACCACAGCAGTAATGCTACACAGACCAAAGCAGGGATGGATAGACAGATACTATCAAGGAACAGACCCAATTTCAAGTGATACTGGCTCATCTAAAATGGCTTCTGCAATTTGGGACAAACAGTATAAGACTATCTCGTGTCTTGTTAATTTTAGACAGCCATCTAATCCTAAAGCAAGTTTTCTACAATCTATGCTAATGGGAATATACTATGACACAAACGGCAGTGAAGGAGTAAGGGAGCTGTTAGAGAAAAACATTGGACTTGCTTACCGTAATTACAAAGAATCAAAAGGATACTTAAACAGCTTGGTAATTAACGGAGAAATAGAAGAGTCTCTGCAATCAGGTGCATCATCAGACGTAGGAATAGATACAAAAGGAGTAAGGAAAGATTTTATCGTTGCACGTATGGGAGAAATGTTTAGAACTTTTGGAGACAATATATATTTAGAAGTACTTTTTCATCAGCTAACTACTTTTGTTTGTAAAGCCACAAGAACAGGTAAACCTACCTGGCAACCATTAGATAAAAGACATTACTATGACGATGCTTTAGATGCTGCTGTATTTGCTTATATTTGTTCACTTTCATTTTTTGATTTAATACCCAAAAACATCACAACAGAGAGGATAGAGAAAAAGAAAGTTTGGAAAAATGTATATGATAAAGATTTTAATCAATCAAGAATTTTGGTTAGTTGAAAATTTTTCATATATTTGCACTATGGCAACTAAGAATTTCCGTCCCAAATTACCTGTTGAAAAACTTACAAAACACAGAGATGAACTAAGCGTATTTTGCTCTACAAGGGGTAGAAATACTGATTTAAAAAAGCTACATCCTGAACTTGCAACTACGCAAGAATTTAATGGTATATCACCTCCGCAACTTAAATTTGCATGGTATTATGCTATAAGATTTGCAAAAGCACAAGAAGATGTAAGAATAGAAAAAAGTATAAGTCTTGCTTTCTATGAACCACTAAATGCCGATGAAGCGTTTAAATATAAGAATGGTAACTTTCCTGAGAAAGTACGCAAAGCTATTGCTAAGTTTGGAGAGTATGATTTAGATATAAGAGTAAGGGCAAGATTAATTTCCGAGATAGTGTTATATAACTGGGAACAATTAGTTGATATAGATATAGACGATGCGGAAACAGACAAAAGCCAATATGTCGTTATGTCAAAAACAATAATTTCAAATATGCCTGAACTAATTAAACAAGTAGAAAATGGATTTGGAGTAAGAGAATCGAAAGTAAAAGACGTACAAGAAAAATTCATTAATGATTTTCACGATAAAACTTAATAGATATGAGTGATTATATGCCAAACATAATAACAGGAGGGCACGACAAGCCCAATAGATTTGAAACAAATACTGATGGAGAGCAATATCATATTGATAATGCAAGATATTGCATTTGGGAAGGGTTTGATACAAGAGCTACTTCATTTCAAATGCAAGCCAATACCAACAGACAATTTGTAAGAGGCAACCAATGGTCTTTCAATGAAGATGCGGAAGCGTTCTTTATGGATAACTCAGGACAAGGAAGAAACAGAATAAAAGTTATTGACAACTGCATGAAGCCAATAGTAGAACAGTATCGTGGAAATGCAATAATAATGGATATTACAACAGGAGCAGAAGCATTAAGCTATAAAGCAATAAACAGAAGAGAAGAACTGCTGGCACAACAACAATATTTTACAGAAGTAGCAGCACAATCAAGTCCTCAATTTGCTTCTTATTTAAAAGCTAAAATGTCAATAGGAGATAACGAGCAAGAAACTGAAACTATATTTGAAAATCTATATACAGATACTTATGTTGATTGTATCAATTCTATTAATGAATATGTTTTTAAAGAAAACAAATTAAAAGAAAAACAAGGAGATGCTTCTTTAGATTTATCACAATCAGGAATGGTTGTTTTTAAATATTTCATACATAACGGAGAATTAAAATGGAGAAGAGTTGTTCCTGAAAGATTTTTCTTTGATAGAAATTGTACTGAAAGCGATACTTCCGATGCTTTATTTTGGGGAGAATTTGATTACATGACTCCTTCTACTATGTTTGAAAGATACCAAAACCTTTCAATAGATGAAAGAAAAGCAATAGAACAAGAAGCTTCAAGTACAAAAACTGTATCCGGCAACACATCCACAAGAGGTGGAAGAGTACCTGTATTTTGGACATACTGGCGAGACTTCAAACAATACGAATACGGATATGTATTAGATGAATATGGTTATCCAATGTGTGTGCAGATAGGGTTTATAGAAGAAGGAAAAACAAAACCAAGATATACAAAAAAAGATATTCTACCTTTAAAAGACTTAACAGAGGGACAGAAGAAAATACTAAAAGGTAAAAATATTACTAAACTCTATTTCGACATATTAAAATACTGTGTGTTTATACCTTCTGAAATAGTAACACTCCCAATACGTGATAAGAAAAAAACAGATATAGTATTAGAATACGGAGAAATGCCATATCCTAATACAGAATATTTAGATGTATCAAATGTAATGCCTCCTTTTTGTGTAGGACAATGGAACTTTAACGAAGGCTACACAGAGACAAATCTATCTCAGCTAATAAACCCACAAAGAATAATCAATAGGTATCTTTCTGTTGAAGAACAGCAAGTGAATAGTGCTCATGGTAAGTTTTTGGCTTATGATAAAACAATGATTGACCCACAAACAGGAGAAGCAGAACTATTGAACAATATGTATCAGGGCAAACCAACACCAGTAAACGCAAGAGGAAGAGGAATAAATAACGCTATTGCAGAAGTTGGTTCTGTTGTTGATAACTCAACCCTTGTATATGGGGCACTGCAAGAGAGTAAGAAAAATTCCATAGACAGAATGAGTGGAATCAATGCAAGTCTAAGAGGGGAATCTCAAGGTTCAGATCAGCTTGTTGGAGTAACACAATTACAAATACAAAGAGGTTCGCTAATTCAAGAATCTTTTTATGATACACTTGCAAATGTTTTTCTGCAAATGGCACAAGCTACAGCCAATGTTGGTAAGCGAGTCTATTTCGAAAACCCAAGAAAACTTGCAATAATACTCGGAGATACCAAAGCTGCTGTTATAGCAAAAGTAAAAGATTTAAAACTTGAAGACTTTAGAATATTTGTATCAAGACAAAACAACAGACAAGAACAAATAGATAATGGAAATATGGTTCTGTTAGCATTGTCAGATAGAGGTAAAATAGATGATGCACAATTTGCAGACCTCTATATGAGAAGCACTCCACCGGAAATAGCAAAAGCATTAAGATTAAAAGCTAAAGAAATGAACCTACTTGCGTTGCAACAAAACAAAGCAATGCAACAACAAATACCGGAAGTAGAGAATCAACAAGCACAAGAAGGATTAGCTATGGCAGGAGAAGGAAGAAGACAGGAGAAAATCCAGGCTGACGAGAAACAGAAAGACAGAGATGGTAAGATGGAAGAGACTATTATGAAATTAGCAGCTAATCAGGAAGCTAAATCTAAATAAAAAAAGGAGGTAATCACTCCTCCTTCAATTAACCAAAAAAATTAAATTCTTATTTAATTCCAATCAAAACAACTATAAGTATTATTATAATATATAAATTCTATAGTCGTAGTAATAATGCTTTCATATTTCATAATTAATATTTTATCTTATTAATAATTATATTTTTATCATCTGCTATATCGGCAGGAGTCCATTGGAAGTAAAGTTTCTCTAAACATATACTGAAATACTTTTGTAGAAACTTAGCCGTTCTTTGACTGCAAGTATATCTTCCTTTTTTATTCTTCTTTCTTCCCCACCACGTATCTCTACCAGTCCATTTAAACCAAAGAGAGTTAATCTTAAACACTAAAATATCAACATAAGCATAATTAGTAAACCTATCTTCTGATGCTTCTTTTAACATCTCTAAATTAAATTTATCAATTTGTTTCTCTGTTAATTCCTGATTAACTATTGCGCCTAAGTATATCTTATGTCCTGGAATAACATATTCCTCAATAAAAGGATTAATGTCAAACTGTCCTGGATAATCTTCTTCTGCTACACACAAAATATCATCCATCCAAACAAATATACCAACATGGTTTAATTTGTAATATTTATTTTCTTTAGCTTTTTGTGCTTTCTTAATTTGTTTTGCTATCCACTTATCGCCATCTAAAAATAGCAAATCTCCTGTTTTTATGTAATCGTAATTCATTAGAGTAAGTCTGTTAATTTAATTATTAATCCTATTATAGTACCACATACTGTGGCTATTGTTATTGCTACGCCTATTGTCCACTTGTTCTTCTCTCTTGTCTTTTCAAGACTTCTTATTTTTTTCTTATTACAACCAACGCCTTGTATTAGTCCTGTTTTATCAAATTTGTCGCCTATCAAGACTACTTCGATTCTGTTAACAGTATCTTCTACCCTCTTCATAGATTCTCCTAATCCATTTATGGTGTCTCCATGTTGCTGTAATGTTACCTCTATATTCATTAATCTGAAATTATTATATGATTGATAATCTTTTCACCTGTTGATAAATTAAAGGTAGCAATACTCCCTGTAAAGCTAAAGAAAACAGCTAAATCAATAATTGCATTAGCTATTGTATCTTCATAATCTACTCCACCTCCACCACCACCACCTATATCATAGGTAAGTTTTATTGTTTTACTATCATTAGATACTACTAAGTCTTTTAATATAGTACCATTACCTGTACACTCTAATTCTTTAGTATCTTTATCTACTTCGTTAATTCTATAACTTCCTGTTCCAGCCTTGAATCCTTTAATATTACATACACTATCTATCGGGTTATCATTAAACTGTTCGTGTAAATATATATTATTCCAATCAGTATCTAAAAATTCCTCTGTTGTTTCTGCTGCATTAAGCACAGGAGCAACACTTGTATAAAGCTCTGTCTTATCTAATAGATAAGGTACTAATACTCTTTGTCCGTTATATTTTACTCTTGTGCATCCGTAATCTTCGTTGTAAGAATAAGTATCTTGTGTTACCCATTGCGATTGTAATACTGTTCCTAATATTGTGTATTCTGTGCCTAAATTGACATCATATATCTTATTGCTATATCCTATTGATAATGGAATGTTTAAATCATTAAATAGTATGTAATTGATAACCCCTTTTACATAATAAGCAGCCGAATACGATTGTTGATTAAAGTAAACATAAAAGGGACTACTGCCTATCCAATCTCTGTTAATCGTATTAGTGTAACTCACTCCATTTATTATTATTGTAGCATCTTCTCCGCTTACTCCAGACCAGCTAAACTCTATTTCGTGATTTCCACCAATAGAAATTAATGACCCACCTGCTAAATTAGTGATTGTTTGGGTAGTGCCATCACTCACAAAAAGCCTAAATCCTATTACTTTGTGATAAAACAAAGAACATCCTTTTTGATAAGCGACCGTCCCTCCACAACTAAAAAATGAGCCATAAAATCCACTATCAAACCCGTAAATTTTGGATTTATAATATATACTTTCTCCACCTACCAGATGGGCTAAAATCCTTATCGCATTATCTGTCCCATTAAAATTAAAACCATAATTACCTAAGTTATAATTAACTCTTCCTCTTACAGGAGGAGCTACCCATGCTCCTAAATCAAACTTTCTTTTAGCTTGTGCTACTTCTAAATTACTATATGAATGACCTGCTAATACTACATTGGTAATCTTTCCAGTGAAATATTGTGCTGCTGTTTCTCTTTTACCTATATAAACATCATCATCACCAAACCTATCACTTCCATTATTATATGTAGTAACTTGTACTCCATTTAACCAACAGTCATAATAACTACCATTCCATATTAAAATAATTTGATTATGTCCTCTTGGGATATTATCTTTAATATATCCTCCTTCTGCCACACTGTCTTTAATCCAAGAAAATGTTTCATTTGTATATGTTCCATTATCTATCCCTAATGTAAATCTTCCTTCTGTACCTCCTACGCTACCTAATACATTTGCTACACTTGCAGCAGTTACTTCATCATCTAAATAAAATTCTAAAAGTATAGTATCAAAATTACCTGAAATAGTGTTAGAGTAAATATATTGACTTGCCTCACAATTCATAGCCCACCCTTTCTTAGTTAAAACAGTTGTGGGACTATTTACTTTAGTTATTGTACTTCCTTGTAAATCTATGAAGCTGCTGTTATATATAGGTATTGAAAATATATTCATCTTATCTTTTATTTAATATCCGTAATTTGATTTACTACTATTATAGTTTCTCGCTTTATCTTCTCCTGTTAATGCTATATTATATATTTTATGTTGATTCATTAAACCATCAAAGGCATGTGCTTGATATGAGTTATCGCCCATATATAAATACCAACCAGAATCATCTTTTACTGTACTAGTAGGAGTAGCAATTACATCTAAAGCTACTATAATATTATTAACTTCTATAACAGGTACATTAGCTACATCATCAGCATTATAAGTAACTGAGACATGGTTAAACTTTCTAAGGCTTACGTCTCGATTAGTAGTTATCCATTCTCCATTAGTACCATCAAAGTAAATCTTAAATTGTAACTTACATTTACCATTAGTTTCACCTACAGTTCTAAATGAAACATAAGACTTACTAAATATAGCACCAAGATTATTCTCCCCATCACTATAAGGATTAATCCATGCCTCCCATGTACCTCCACCTACAAAAATATTATTTATAGCATCAGGTTTACCTATTGTCATTCGACTATGGGAAGCTTCAGTATAGAAAGTATTATATATAGAACCATTCCTTCTAGTAGTTATAGCGATTTGGTCTAATATAGGATTTCCCATATAATCAATTAGAACACTTGTTCTACTATCTATATTCATTACTAATCCGTCTGTAACAGGTGTATATAAATTATTATTAAATATAGAAAGTGCTTCTCCTGCTGACAATGTTCTCTTATATATAGTAACACTATCCATATCTATAGCCAAAGTGCCACTATCTCCTACATTTGCTCCTAACTGAAACCTATTTACAGCAAAATGTACAGGACTACCGGTATCAGTTGTTGTTGTAGCTGCTACTTCTAATCCTGCTTTATATAAAACAACAAGTAATGAACCATCTGCTGGATTTACACCTACTGTCATAATCATCTGTTGATAATTATTCCATTGTGCTCTATAGTATGTTTGTTGTCTATAATTCCCAGCACTTGATAATAAGTAAATAGAGAATGTTGTTACTCCCCATACTGCCCATATACAACTATTAACATCTATTACATGACTAAACATATAATCTCCTACAGGCATATTCGCAAACCTTTCTGCTAAATTTATTACATAACTTACACCATCTGTAGTATTAGCTTTTACAGCAGGATAATCAATCTTACCATTAGAAAAAGTCATTACACCATCATCTACTGTAACATTAGTTGATGTACCTCCATTATCTAATATAGAGGCAGCAGTATTACCTACTTCTCGAAGTATTACGTCTATGTCTTGTGATATATAACTTTTCTTACTCATATTAAGTTAATTTAGCAAATCCTGTAAAATTAATATCTGTTCCTGCTATTACTGTTACATCAAACTCAACTACTAAATATTCACATACAATAGGTGTATCTAAATACCATGTATATTTATCTCCACCTGTTGCGGTAGTATCACCTGTTGGATTATGACTAGCTGCACCTGTTAAATCATTTGTTACATCATCCCAATTTTCACTTGTTAATAATGCTTGTGTAACTGCTGTAGTAATATCGGGGTCATTAGTTGACCATACTTTAATAGTTGTATCATCTGTTGCTGCATCACCAACTACTTTTACATATATGCTACCATTCTTATAAGTGTCCATTGGTATTAACCAATATACTTGTCCTGCTCCTGTGGCTTGAGCATAAGTAACAGAATAAGTTTCTGTAACTCTATGATTATGTTCAGGAGATTGCTCTATAATCCTTCCTGCTTGTTCTGTATCATCATAATTAGCATTCTTAACATAACCATTGCTTTTTGTTGCAATAGGAGTATAGTCTAAATCTGTACCAGAAAATGCTGCTCCGTTATCATTACGTACTCCCAATATCTGAATACCAGCATCTGCTGTAGTATGTCCTGCATCTTCTGCATATACTGCTGTTGCAATAGTAGCTGTAGAAGTAGCAATATTCCCTGTGTCAGTATCAATAGTAGTAAGTATTGCCGCCTGTGCAAGCATAATAGTGTCATCTGTAGCAATAGTGACTGATTGTGAAGCTACCATTGCTCCTGTACCAAATGCTAATAATGTTGCTAAACCTGTATCTACTGTGTACATCTCTCTCTTTAATGACATAGCAAACATTCCAATATCATTAGCATCTAATGATATATCTGTTGGGACTGCCACACCCATTATTCCAAGTCCTTTTGTTGCACCTGTTGTATGAGTTGCTGTATCATCTACAAAAACACAATCATCTAATAAGCTAAGTGACGTTACCATCGCTTGGCTATTAATCTCATGTGTCCATAAATATCCTTTGTCATCAGTTGTAAGTGGAATATAATCTCCATCTGCTGCCAATCCTGATGGTGTGTCATCTCTTACTGCTAATATTTGCATTCCAATATCTCCAGAAGCATGTACTGAATCTTCTGCATAATACGGACTAGCTACTGTTGTTACGTTTGTATAAACAACAAATGTGTCTGTATTTGTAAATGTAACTCCAGTAACAGTTATAATTGGATTTGCATAAGTTATCAAAGTATCTTGTCTGTTATACGAAGCCACAAATGTTCCGGCAGTATCATATCTATCAATCTTCTCAATATCTTGTGCTGTAAATTCAGCCAACGTATGCCATGTAGGTAAATTAGATATTGTAATACCTGTGGCTGCTTGATATACGGCAGTAAAAGTAGTATTGTTTACTGGAGGATTAGCAGTCTTACCTACCAACGTAGAATATCCACCCTCCAAAGAACTAATAAGTCCTTCAATGGTAGTCATCGAAGAAGACGTTGTTGACGTATCATTCCATCCTTCAAGCAATGTTACCAATGCTGCTAAATTAGCTACCACTGGAGCTGTAATATCGCCAACAGCAATTTGTGCCACCTGAGTCGTTATCTCACTTTGTATAATCACATAATCGCTATCAGCACCTGTGCCACTCATATCTACTGGAGTAACAGAATAATTCTTAGTTATAAATTGGTAGTCTGGAGTACTTCCCCATCCCAACCTTATACTATTACCACTATCTGCAAGTGTTACTGTTCTTTTAAGTCCCATAATTTAAAAATTTAATCTGATAATATATATTGCTGGTAAACTCTAAATTTACCTGCTGTTAATGCTGTTGCTCCACCAGCCAATACAACATTTACTGTTATATCTCTTGCTGCTGTTAATTTAATTGGAGTTGATTTATTAAAATCTAATTCAGTTGCTCCACCAACTCCTGCTTCTACTTTTATTGATTGCGTATAATCTGTTCCTATTGCAGATGCAATTTTAATATCTTCTGCTCCTGCCCCTACTGTCTCTACTCCTACTCCTATCGTGCAAGTGTTTCCTACGTCTGCTGTAAATGCTGTTACTACATCCATCCATGCGTTAATAATAATTGCATTAATAGGAAGGTCTGTAGAAGAATATATTGTATGCGAACCTGCGGTTGGTTGATCTGAAAATAAAAATATTCCTGTAGAAAGTAAAATATTTTGTCCTACTCCATCTGTAGTATGTGTTACTCTATTATATAATATAGTGTCAATTAGTTCATCTGCATTTTTTAATGTTGTTGCTCCTCCGAGATAGTGAGAGCTAACAGAAGCCGTATAAGTACCATCTGCATTAAGTCCTGCTCCTGTTTCTATAGCGTCTGCTTCTACTTGTGTGCAGAAAGTATCAGCATAAGCCTTAATAGACTGTTGCGTACAAAGCTGCGTGGCACTATCAGAAGCCATAGTGTCTTCATCTAAAACTCCTGCTATAGCTGTACTTGTTCCAAGTTGCCATAATCCAGCAGTTGTAAGATTCATTATTGTAGTTGTAGCACCACCTGTTCCGTATATCCATTTTAAAGTATTGGAATCAGCACCATCTTTTTTACCTTCCCAGAAGTTTAATGTAGCTACAGCTCCAACTTGTTCTTCTAATCTCCATGACTGTTCTTCTGCTGCTGCTCCTGCTCCTGTACTTATTGCTGATAAATATGCACTTTTCTTAACTGACTCTGCTCTTATTACACAGCCCATAGTGTCCATACTATATATAAGCAGTCCATCACTCGCAGCATTAACCATGTCATGCTCCCATTTAATGTATGGGTTTAAAGCATAAGTAGCACTCTCAAGAGGCACTAATAACACTTTAGAAGTGTATGTTTCTGCACCAACTGCAAATGTGTCTGTGTTATTATATGGTCTTACAAATCCATCTGTAGCATCTCTATAGTCTACATCAATTAATGTTATCAATTCAACAGCAGTCATAGCTATTATCCCTGCCCCTATATTTCCAACAACAGTATTTGCTCCAATAGTTAATGCTAATGGAGTATTATCTACGTCTGCTTTTAAAATTGTATTGGCATCATACAAAGAAGTAGTTAATTTAGCATCTGCTTTTTTATCTATATTGTCCATCTCTGTTAAGATGTCTGTCAAGTTGCTTTGTAATGTAGTACCAGCAGTAAGAGTAATTATATTCGTAATAGTGGTCTTTAGCGTAATCACATCAGACTCCAATGTAGTTGTAGGGGTTTTGTCCCACAAAGTTTTTAATGTAGTCGCAATATTTGTTAATGCTTCATTTAGATTAGCTGCTGGTGTTATGATAGCAGGAAATGCTGGTGCATCAATATGATTTACATCACTTGTAAATATATCATCTAATAATCCTTGTCTTACTCCTCCGCAGTCTGGCATAATTTAACAATTTAAAGTTTTTAATAATACCGATTCTAAACATGTTATTTCTGATTCTTTGAGATAGTCTGCATTATCATTCCAAAGCAATACTTTCTCAATTAATCTTAATATATATATGTGCATAAAATCTGTCTCGCAAGTAGTAACTCCAAATGTTTGAGTTAACTCATACTTATGACATTTAGTTGCCATACTCGCTGTTCCTATATTTCGTGCTGTACTCATCTTAATCGCAACAATTACAAATTGTATTTCCTGAATTTATTAAATCTGTTATTTGCCCCCAACTTTCCGACTCTACCAATTCGTCAATAGCTGCAAGTATAACATCAAGTCTCATAGCTTTTCTAAAAGTAGAATTTTCACACAATATTTCATCATCACAAATAACATTTAATTCTTGACAGCTTGCCTGTACTAATTTATCTGCAAGGCATTGGTCTAAAACACACGTTACTGCTATTCTTTCAGTAATATTATATTTAGCTTCAACATCATCTTCATCTGTTACTTCTACCCAATAAGCTGTTTCTGTTTTAGGGTCTTTATTTGTTCCTGTAGCTAATGCCTCGTAAATAGCATAAGGAAAACCTCCAACAGCAACAACAATATCTACCACAACTGTATCTCCAAGTTCGTATGTATATGCTGCTCCCCAATAAGGAATTGTTAATAAGTTTACGACATAGACACCATCAGTGCCATCATAAGCATACAGCGTAGGAATTGGTGGATATAATAATGGGTCAACATAAGTGCTTGGAGTGTTAATGGCTTCGTCTCTTGGGACAGTAGTTGAAAAATCATAAGTAGTAGCGTCTGGATTTGTTACTGTTATTTTTTTGTAAGCAGAGAATTGTGCTAACTGATTCCCTGATTCAGTAGAAGCTATGTAATTAGACCAATCGTTAATAGTTATATTAGTGCCATCACAACTTAAACCTACTATACTGGTTGTCGGATTCGTTAAACTTGCTGCAAAATCTGCCATATCATTCTAATTTTTTATTAGAACAAATATAAACATTTTTTTTAATTTATAGTACTTTTTTAAATATATTTTTTGATTTTTATTATATCTTTCTGAAATAGTGTTAAATAGTTATTTATAATTGTTCTTGATAAGAATTATATTATCTTTGTATGTTCTTTGAAACAATCTTGATGAAGCTAAACAATAATTGGAGGCTATGAAACTTTTTAGTGGAGTCTTAAATGGGGTTTCCCTAATCAATTGGTAACAACAAACCGAAGTTGTGCGTTTAGTGGATTGGTGAAATTATAGTCAACAAACGGGTGGCAAATTACCCGACCTTGACGAAGTTTGTAGTTCACTCTTTGGTAAAGCGAGATTGTTTTAAGGAATGTTTAAAATTTAAAATTATGGCAAACGAATGGATTGGAAAATGCTTTAAAAAAACTGAAACACGAAGTTATCCAAATTGGATAACATCAGTGTATGTATATGATGTTGACATCCCAACAGGAAAATTAAAAATAATTACTGTTAATTATCGAAGTCCATCCAATAACGAAGTAGAAATAGGTACTACAAAAAGCGTCCATCAAGATGAAATACAAATAGGCAAAATAGCAGGTGGAACAAATTTGGAAATACCAAAAGAAGAATTTATAAAAGACTACAACAAAGCAATGAAGACAATAAATGATAGGTATAATAAAGCTAATTAACACTATCTCAAATAAAAATTACTGAAACTCTTTTAAATATTCTCCACTTTCTTTTTCTTCTTTTTCTCTTTCCTCATCTCTCTTCTCTCTTTCCTCTTCTGTGAGATATACTTTCTTTTTGTCAAAAGGACTAACATATTTATAGATGCTCGGAGTTCCATGTCCTGTAGCTGCACCACCTGCATTTGAAATAAATTTACCTATAGCATTTTTCTTATCGTTAGGTAGTTTTTCAAAATCTTCAATACTTGTTATTTTATAATCAACAAATATTTTTATTGCCTTACCCATATCGCTTACTATTTCATTTGCAATTTGAAGTGTAGGTACAAGCGAATTGTTTCTATAGTATTCACCCTTTACTTTTGATTCTACCGTTTCCTTTATACTTTTCGCAACAGGAGAACCTTGCAATATTCCAGTTATTGCAACATCCATCATTTCTGACCTTTCAAACATTTTTTCAAATTCTTCCTCTGTTGCTTTTTCAAATTCATCAGTTTCGCCTCTTAATAATGCAGCGGTTATAGAACCAGTAAACATACCTGCAACAGTCTTCCACATTAATGGTTGAATGTAGCCATAATATCCTATCTGTTTAATCCCTGCGATTCTTTCAGCAGTCTTGGCAGATTTAGAAAACGCAATCCTTACTCCCTCTCTAAAATTCTGTCCCATCTGAATAGGTGCAGAAACATAAGGAAATATTGAACCAAATTTACCTATTTGCCATGAAGATAATAGGTGTGGAGCACCAGCAGGTTGCTGTACTCTGTGTCCTTCCATCATTGCTTCTTCAAACGCCTTTCCTCTTGCTTCTTCTTTTGGCATATTTTTTTGGTATCTTTCAAATAAAATATCAAAATTAGGTTTTATTCCTATAAACGCAGATATATCACCAACTTTAACAGGAAGCGACTCAATTTCTTTTAAAAATTTATTAAATATTTTAAATCTCTCCATAACGGTCAATGGTACTCCCATCCACTTATTAGAATATTTTTGCATCACATCAAGAACAGGTGAATCTTTTAAATAATTTATAATATGTGGGTCATGTCCTGACGTTAATCTCATCCATGCCATATCGCTTTTTGCAAATGCTTTGGCAAAATCTCCATACGTTCTTGGGTCTGCTAATCTTAAAGCATATAATGGCTCAGATAAAGCAGAACTTATAATATTGCCATTCTCTGCCATAAGTTTATTAAAATGTGTTGTTGAATTTGCAAAAGACGAAACCTGCTTAGGTAAAAGACTTAGGTTTCCTACAATTTTTGATATAACAGCATTGTTAAGTAGCTTTATGCCAAAATATTTCTGCTGTACTCCTTCGGGATAATTGGCATATAATTTGTCCATAGATTTTAATATCTTATTTCCAAATGGTATATGTTTTTTAATAGAATTTCTTACGTCTGTATTTCTGTAAATGTAATTCCACTTCTCATTAACCTTGCCGTATGCGTTCCATTTAGTAGCATTTTCAAAAGCATTACGATAAGTTTTATAAATATCAACTCCTTTTAATTTAATCTCTCTTGGATTTGCTCTGTTAAATACTGTTCCTGGTATTAGACTTTTCTTTTCAACTTCTCCTTTTCTCATTTGTTTCTGTCCTTGAATTGCCTCTCGTTGTATATAGTTTTCCATATTAAACATATCCTTACCAAACTTTCTTTTATAGGGTTCGTTTAATATTTTATATAATTCAGGATTTGCAACATCGACCATAAAGTCTGATAAAGATTTTAGATTCTTATTCTCATTAAGTATATTCTCACAATGTTGTTTTAAATCTTGTACTGATTCAGAAGACAGTATCTTTTCAACTATCTTTACGTTTTCAGCATTTCTTAATACCATATTGATATATACAATATCATTATAACTCATTTTGTTATAATCTGTAACTACCGTACCTTCATTAGTTAATATGTCTTCCTTAACACCCAAGTCTTTTTTCTCTGTAAAGAACCCACGTTTTTCTTTTGACCCTATGAGTTTCTTTTTTATCAGTCCTTCATGTTCGCTTAAAGCAGATTCCATTTGTTTAACAACAAGACCGGTTCGTCTTTCTAATTCAGCATACTTCATGTATGAGCTATCAAGGTCTTTATCCAACTTCATTACTTCTGCTCGCTTTTTAGAATCCCTTACGGTATATTCTAATAGTCCCCTCATATTTTCAAATGGTATATTTAATCCTTTTGCCACATTTAAACTAAATCTTGAAACAGGTTCAACTTGTTTTGTTTTTAGTTCTGCTTCTCTGCCAATTATTTTCTCTATTTCTAATTTTTTCTTAGTAATAGTCTTAGAATTATTTTCAACAACATTTATCTTTTTGATAAACTTTTCTTTTTTTCTTTTCGATAATTCTGAATCAGTAATATTCTTTCTTAAATTATCGTATGCTTCTTTTGGAGATGCCAATAATTCATTATCAAATTGATTTATCATTTCATCTCTTGCAAATTCACTCTCTGTCTTTGTTGCATCAATAACATTTTGTCTTTCTTGTTTTCGTTCTTCTATTTCTGCTTTGATCTGCTCACGTCTCTCCTTTGCAGATTTTAAACTTGCTTGTTCAAGTTCACTTATGCTATCCATCTTCTCTTTAGCCTCCTCAAACAACCTTTTTCTTTTTTCATATTCCTTCTTTGGAGTATTCTTATATTCTTCTATTGTATTTTTTAACTCTCTTATGCTGTTGCCTGTTTCCTGTAATTGCATATCAAACATCAATAGTTCATCAACAGCAGTCTCTTTTTCTAATCCTTCCTTCTTACTAATAGCATCATCAACTAATTGCTCCCTCTTTGAATTTAGTACTTCTGAATATTCTGGAGTATCTTCAAGTTTTTTTGCTGTATCAATGTATTCATTAATCTTACCTATTATTTCTGCGTATTCAACTGTCTTTACTGCAAAATCAACTTTTCTCTTTTCGCCTATATTTTTCTCTTTACCAACAGCAAGTATATCATTGAATCTTTTCTCAATATTTTTAAAACCTTCACTTACTGTCCTCTCTCCAGTTGCTTTATTAACTATGTTCCCAATTTTTTCTATTACATTATTTATTCCTTCTTGTGTTGTTTTAGGACTATTGATAGCTCTTAATATAGATGTTATATTAACTCCTTCTAATTTTCTTAATTCTTTTGCATTGGCACTTATCCATTCAGAATATACATCTCTATTGTATCGCTTCCATAAATCTTTAGTCTTTTGCTTATCTCTTGTTGCCTCTATTTTTTTCTTATATTTTTCAGTTATCTTATTTATCTTATCTTTAGTTTCTTTAGCAATATCTAACTCCTGCATTTTTAACCATACATCAGCAGATTTTTTAACATCTGCCTCTACAGCTTTCTCAACCGTTTTATATACCTCTGGCTGTGTGAGTGCTATTTTCAATGCTTCATATTCCTGGATGAGTTCTTTTGGTTTGCCTTCTACTGTTTTCTCAATGTCTTTTTGTATTTCTGTCTTAGTTGGTTTAGTTTCTAACTTCTTGGCAAAATCTCTTTTAATATCAAACTCATCTTTAATAGCTTTTTTAGTTTCATTTTTATTAAGTAATGCTAAGATTTCACCTTTCATTGTTGGGTCAGTAATATTTTTATCTACCCACTCTCTTACCTTTTCATACACCTCCGATACCTTTACCATAGACATATCGTATGCTCCAGAAGCAATCTTTTTTAACGCATCAACAACTTCTGTTCTCTTCTCTCCTGTCAAATCAAGTTTACCACCAAAAGCACTCATTATATCATCAAGTCCTTCTGCCATTTGCTCTTTTCCCTTTTCGTATTTCTCCCCACGTTTAAGTATTTTCTCTACACTATCAAATACAGCATCATGTTCTTGGTCTGTTTTCCATAACCAACCTAACTCTTCTTTTTTCTCCTTTATATTTTCAAGTGTTATATTTTCCTTTTCAATAATACTCTCTGCTTGTGTCCTATTATTCTCTGATACTATTTCTAATATACCTTCCTCAGTACCCTCTTTTTTCTTCGTTAGTTCCAATGTTTCTTTAAACTCTTTTAATGGAGCATCTTTAGTTTGATAAGATACTCCCGAACCTTGTGATACTTCTACATAACCCTTTTTATCCCATTGTTCTATTCTATCCAATACTTCTTTAGCTTCTTCTGTTGGTCTGTTCTCTGCTATATCTTTTAATCCTTTCTTAACAGATGATTTTGATAAACCACCAAAAGATACTCCTGTTAATACGTCTTCATCTATTTTAACTTTCTCGTTAAATGTTTCATATAAATCTTGTACTTCCTTTTTCTTTTCTGAAATAGCGACATAATCTTTTGCTACTTGCTCTCCTAATGATGTGCGATTAACTTTCTTACCTTCTTTTGTTAATTTAATCTCTGTGCTATAAGAAGTAATTTTCTGCTCATCAAATCCTGCATCACGTATCTTCTTGCTTAATCTTGGATGTTCTATTTTACGCTTGGAAACAGTTAAAGCATTGTACTTCTCTACATCTGTTATTAAATCATTCTTTGTTTCTTCTTCTTTGGTTAACTCTTTTTCTTTTATCTCTTGTAGCTTAACAGGTTCTTTCTTTTCAGTAACTTTTTCTTTTTCCGAAATAGTCTTAGATAGCTCTTCTTTAGGCTTAATAGGTTCTTCTTTAGGCTTAATAGGTTCTTCTTTAGGTTTCGCAGGTTCTTCTTTAGGTTTAATAGGTTCTTTAGTTTCCAATGGCTTAGCTTCGGGATATAGTTTATTGCTTAATTCTTCCTGCTTAACTTTTAATTCTTCATTTATTTTATCTGTTTCTACTTTCTTAACAGAATCATCAAGATAAGTATTTTCTTCAATCACTTGTTTCTGATTTTCTAAATCATTAATTTCATCTGTAGTCTTGCCTGTTTTTGCTTTAGTATCTTCTGCAACTGTTTTATTAACTTTATCAATAATTAAATTCTTAGCTTCCGGAGACTCATTGCTTTCTTTTACATTCTTTATTATCTCTGCTGAATTATCAACAACACTTTGATTTATGATTTTATTATCAGCTATTCCATCTGCAACTTTTGCTGCTAAAATTAATTCTTTTTGTTTTTGCTTATTAGTTTCTTTGCCTGCTTCTTCTCTTAATTCAAACGCTTTTTTTCTTAACTCAATAGGACTGCTTTTTGTTTCTCTTACTATAATTTCATTTTCAGGAGTAGACGACAACCACCTTCCCCACATCTTCTCTTGCCTATTTTCTAAAATTTTCAATTGCTCTAATTCGCTTAATTTTGGAACACTTTTTACATCCATTCCTTTAAGAAAAGTACTTTTAACCTTTTTTGTAGCTATATCTTTGCCTCCCAATGCTAATCCTGTAGCACCTGCATCATACACGCCATCCCAATCAACCACTTCTCCGTATTCCAATATTTGCTCTGCTGCTGTCTCCCCTCCAAATAATCCAGCCAATGAAACATGGGATGATATTTCCCCTAATATTGGCTTCTTAGTTCCCTTGATTACCGCTTGTCCTAATTTCCCCGATACTCCGCTAAGCATATATAATATCCCTGCATCTTTTGCTCCTTTTAAAGCACCTGTTTCGTATTCTTTAAATTTTTCAAATATTGGTTTTCCCTCATTTTCTGCTTCTCCGTATGCACGAAAACCTCCAGAGCCAGTCATATATGCAAACATTGATGGCACACTCGCAAGCCCCGTAACACCTTTTAATACACCAATTCCTAATCCAAAACTTCCCATTATATGCTCAACAGAACCAACAGCTCTGCCTATAACCGTATTCGGATTATCAAGCCATTGTTTTGATTGTCCCTTCATCCAATTACTTAATTGCCATAATGGTCTTTCTTCTTTAGCAGCTTTACCATAATTCTTATTTAACTCCTGCCAATATTCAGGCTTATCTGATTTTTTCTTTTCATACCCCAATCCTATCGCTTCACCGCCTTCTATTAATATATCACCAAGCATTACAGACATTCCATCTAAAGCATCAACATTTTCAGCAACACCAAGTCCTACATTCCTAAACAGTCCCTGTATATAACTACTTGGACTATCAGGCTTCATATTGTCTATTGCTTCTTGTAATCCTTCTGCTTGTCCCATTACAGATTGATACTCTTCTTCCGAAGCAGCATTAGAAGCAACTTCCATTAATACATCTTGTTGTTTTTTTAGGGAGATAGTCTGAGTTCGTTTTATTTCAGCTTTCTCTTTTAATAACTCAGTCTTTTCTTCTTTACCTTCTGCTATGTATGGATTTAATACATCTAATGATTTTTGATTTTCCACTAATACGCCTGCTCTGAAATCTATTTTTTCTTGTTCATCTCTTGCTATTTTAGCCAACTCTCCTTCTGTGCGTATAGGTTTTTTCTCTAATGCTTTTGATTGTAATTCGGGAGACAGCTTTTTAAACGAAGTGTAATCCACAAATTGTTGTTGAGTTTCCTCTACTTGTTCTGGAGTTACTGCCTCCATTTGTCTTACTAACTCAGGAACAGCAGGAGGTATTTCAGGTTTTGAGATAGAAGGGGTTTCTAATGCCACTCCTTCTGAAACAGTCGCAGAAACTTTTCCAGTAGCTCCTGAAATTTTGTCTTTTTTTTTTAAGTCAGAGAAATACTTTTCATTAAACTCAACATACGAATTTGTATATTTTTTATCTTTGATAAGTCCATCATACAAGATTTTGCGATTACCTTCGTCTGAAAACTTTGCATTAAAATCATCATACGTTTTAGTATAATCTCCATCGTCAACTAATCCACGATGTAGTTTTTTTCTTTCATCTTTCATAATTAGTCGTATTTAGCTTTCTTGTAAGACTTCCCTGTAGGTTCTTTTCCCTCAGATGGATGTTTAACTTCTTCTGTTGGTGTCTCCTTTCTTTTTCTTTCTTCATTCGCAGCTTTTTCGGCATTTGTAAAATCCTGCTTAAATATAGCAGTAAAATTTGACTTTACATTATCTAATGGCATAATTAAATTTAATTCACTTGGCTTCATGCTTTTTGTTTCCCATACATCTTCACTTACTTCTTCTCTTATTGAAATAGATTTATTCCTATCTGACATTGCTTCAAGCTGAACAAATCTACCTTCCTTGTCTTCCATTCCCCTTCTTCCAAATTTAGTATCACCAACCTTTATAGGAACAACATCAAGAATATTTATAATTTCAATTTTATTTCCTGTCTTTAAATCATACACATCTTTTTTACCAGGTTGAACCTTCATTGTTTTTCCTGTTATCTTAGGAAAAGAATAACCGTTATCCCACGCAAGGTCTATATTCTCACCCGTATGTGTTGTAGCTGATATTGTTTCATCACTAATAGTATATTCTACTTCTTCAAGTTCTTTTCCATGTGTTGCCAATTTTTTAGCAAGTGCATGTTTCCTATAAGACATATCTTTTTTCTTTATATTTAACTTTGGAACAATCTCATGTTTTATTCTTGATAATGCAGCTTTAGAAACAGCTTTAAATCCACCCTCTGGCTCTTGTCCTAATACTTCTCCTTCTCCTTTAAGTTTATAAGTATCGTCATACCAAATCTGCAAATCTGCAATTGCTGCATCTTCATCAAAAACAATTTCATCATTATCATCCATTTTCAAATACGGAGACTTATGTGTTAATTCTTGTACTTTATTAAAATCTGCATCTCCCAATCCTTCCAATTGATTAACGCTTATCATTGTCCTGTCTGCTAAATCTTTTGTTGAAATTTCTATAAATTTCGACAAACTCTTATGTGAAGTTGATAATCTGTTTCCTGTTTCGCTAATTGTCTTAACAGTCTTAGCCCAATCTTCCTCTGTCATATCTCCGCTTATTAAATCCGCACCCTCAATCATATCTCTCGAGTCTCTTACTTGAGGCTTTGTGTGTTCATCGGGACTTGCAAGTATGTCTATTGCTGTTTCATACGACTCATTCCATAATGCTGCAATATCTTCGGACTCCTGAATTATTTTATCCATTCCTGGTTTTGCATACACACCACCATAAGCACCAGAACCGCCATGTTTTTCTTTGGAAATCCCAACAGACTTCTCCCAATTCAATCGGAGCATCTTTTCTTGTCCTTTATGAAACAATATATTTTTATCAAGGTCTACAATGTCTGCATATTTTACTTTGCCTGCTCTTCCTTTTTCTAATAATTTTTGTTTTGCTAATTTCTCCTCAGCCTGTCTCGCATTTAAAACAGCATAAGGAAACAATCCACCTGTTGCTGCTATGGTTGGTGCAGAAAAAGTTTTACCACTATATCCTTGTTGTGTAACAGGAGTATCTCTTCCTGGAAAAAATGCGTCTTCGCTAAGTCCTGCTTCTTTTAAATTAAAACCTGGACTCTTTGCAATTTGTAGTTGCTCATCTATGTAATCTCCTGTTGCATCTAATTCCGCAGGATTAAAAATATTGGAACTTGCAGGAGAAGTTACTCCCTTTGCATTACCAAGTATATCCGAGATACTTGTTTCTATATTTACATTTTCTAAATTTGCCATATTATCTATTAATAAATGGAAGTCTTGGAATTATTTCTTCTTCGGGCAATTCTTCTGCACCTCTTGTTTGCATTGTCTGTAGTCCACTTGTTGGAAGAACACTTGTCGGAAGAACACTCGCTAAGCCACCCATTATATTACCCATTGCAGTTTTCTTTAACTCCGCAGATTCTCTCATTTTCTGTAACTTCTCCCACATCTGTAAATCCATTTTACGTGAGGCTATCTTGTCAAGTTGTGTTGCTGCTAATTGTGTAAACACCCCTACTTGCTGTGATTGTAATGCTGCTAATCTGTTTGTAGCATCTCCTGCTGTTCTCTGTGCTGCTTGAAATCCTTGCAATGTAGTACCTACTCCTCCACCTACTGTCTGTACGTTCTTCTGTGTTTGTGCTAAATTTTTCCCTATAATATCTGATATATATTGATATTCAGGACTTGTTCCAACTTCTAATTGTCTTTTCTTTCTTTGAATTTGATTTAGCATATCCCTTTGTTCAGGGTCTTCTAATGGTGCTCCGAGCTTATCAGCTTGGTTTCCTTTTATCATTCCCTCTATTCCTCCTCCAATACCTGCACCTATGCCTGCACCTATACCTGTTCCTACTCCTGGAATAACAGAACCAGCAATACCACCTATTGTTGTACCTAATAATTGTCCAATCATAGCTTAAAATTTAGCACAAATATAGTTTATTTTTTTAGAATAACAAAAAAAGTTCGTGTATATATTTTTATGTTTCTGTAAGTTGCTTATTTATACTTGTTCTTAATAAGAATTGTTTTATCTTTGTACGAAATAGTCATAAATAAAAAATTATGAATTATGATACTTAAAAAAATATTGAGTAAGGGACTTACTCTGAAAAATCGGAATGAACTGTCTACGTTAGTAGAAGTGTTGACTTCCGAAGCCCATCACATCGGCTCTGCCGTGTGTGGGTAGTTCACTTATTGCTATTTTGGAAAATCCAAAATAGTGTTAAATAAATTAAAATTGAAAATTATGGCAAAACAAGGAACACCTAAAAGAGATGGAAGCGGACAAGGTACTCGTCAAAATCAAGGTCGTGGTGGTTGTAAGACTACTAAAAAAGTTGGTAAAGGTAAATAGGTTTAATTACACTATCTCGTATTATTATATGAGATAGTGTTAAATAATTTTAACTATGGAATACTTAGAAAAATTAGAGAAAAAAATTGACATTCTGTATAGTAAAATTAATTCATTACAGCAAACAATAGACAATAGGCTGTCTGTAATTGAAGATGATTTTTATGTAGATGACTATTTTGAACAAATGCCACATGACGGTAAAAAGAAAATACTAAAAACAAATGCAACTCCTTTCTGTAAGTGGATATATGTTGGAAGAGGTACAGAACCTTGTCTCTGTACTCACTACACAACAAAGGAAAATTATGCTAAAAATTATGATGAAATTAAAAGTGAAGAAGAGATAATTAAAGAGAAGGAAAATTCTATTTAACACTATCTCAAAAAATAAATTAAAAGTTCTTTGGTATATTGAAAAAATTGTTTATATTTGCACTTGAATTTCAGATAAAATTTATGTGTAATTATAAACAAAAATATTGGTTATGTGGTGTGAGTAAATTCTCTACACTTTGTGCATTGATTTTGTCTGAAACTCACATCACATAACTGTTCTTAACTCAAAACAGTAGGACTTGATTATATCGAAGTCGAAACAAAAATTGAGTATAAAGGTTGCGAACTCAACGGTGCAGAAATAAATGTTTAGTGTATGCTCTGTGATTAACCACAACATACGACCTAAAGTAAATAATGCAGACGAGCCAAAAGTTATGTTTTACTCTTTAGCATAACACCATGTAATGGGTAGGGATGGGAGAATGTGATAGCAACAGCTTACTTTTTTAAAGTTCTTATTAAAGTAAAGAAATACTAAAGTTGCTCACTTTAGGGATAAAGGGACTGTTATAATTAAAAACTAAAACTATTTTGATAACTATTTGAAATAGTGATAAATAAAATTAAATTAGAATTAAAATTATGAAAAAATCAAAAAAGGAACGATTATCAGAACGCATTAATAAGCGTTTTAGAATTTTACATTTTCCATTAACTGGCAAATTTTATCCACAATATAGGGGCTATTGGCTTCTGAAGCAATATGGAACTGGAATTATAAGAACTGAAAGTATGTTTGATATTGCTGATGGATTTAGTACAGAAGATAATGCAAGAGAATATGTAGAACTCTATAAAGAACAAAAATTAATGCAAAATATTAATTACATTAATTGTTAATTTGAAATAGTGTTAAATAATTTTTTAATTAAAAATTAGAATTATGAATTGGGAAGAAATATCAAAAAAATATCCTAAAGGATATAGTCTTTTACGGGGTTATGCAAAAACTTCAAAGCCTGAATTTGTTTGTTCAAAAATAATAAAAGGAATAAGATATTTATATGACTTCTTTGATGAACAATCTATATTCATTATAGTTGATTTAGAAATACAGCATACGAGAACAATAGATGAGGATGGAGAAAACCCACATTATGTTCCAGAAGGATTTAGATTTGAAATACATGATAATTCATATTGTATAGCACATTCCGATAAAGTGTATAAAACAAGAACAGAATCCGAAACAAAAGCATTTACAAAAGGATTTGAATTATTGGAACAAATTATCTAACACTATCTCAGAAAATTATTGAATCTTTAAAATCTTACTTCCAACAATTGAATCTATTAGATTAAACTCCGTTGCCCCGTCATACCTTATTCGATAGAAGCAACTTGTATTTTGAACCCTGTCTCTATCCCCTGCCAACTTACGAGGAATAAAGTTATACCATCCGTTATAATCCTTGAGATAATAGGCATTAGCAGGGACTGACATGCTCTCTGCCAAGAAACATTCAGACATAGTAGTTAAACTTGTAGCAAAATCTATTCTATCTGGTTTTTGGTCAGAAGCTATTTTAATATCTATAAATTCTTTTCCTGCCATTTGGCTTGGTGCAGACACGTTAATTATTTCTGCTTGGATATTACTACCATCTATATCATATCCTACGCCTAACGCATACACAGAAGTCTCTTTTACCGAATACACACTATCTCCTATTGAAATAAATCTTTCTCCGTAATAGTCATAAGTACCATACCATGACTGACCTTTAATTCCGTAAACAAAAGTTTCCCTTATACCTATTCCATCTCCTGTATCCCATCCTGAACCATTCCATGTTACTTTTGCTTTTCCTGTTCTTGCAACCAAAGTTGTTATTGTTGAATATTGATTTGTATGATGAACTGTAATGTCATTTATAGAACTATTTACAAGATACATATATTCTCCAATATTAAACAATGTTGCTGGTAAATATAACACATGAACAGTATCACAATAAGAAGCAACTTCATATATATTGCTTGGAGTAGCCAAATAATCATGTGCAAATGTATCGCCAATTAAAAGATAATATGGAGAAATAGTAACAGGATTATCCATTAAGATAATATCTTTTGTTTGTTTAATGTTTAACCAATACTCTTCATTTAGTTTATCAACCACCCCTGTTACTGGAGTTGTATATCCTGACTCAATTGTACTTAGCCCATCTCCATAAACTCTATTATAGTACTTGTGGTCTTTTGCTATATCAGTTATTTGATTATCAAACATCATATAAACAGACATTTGGTTAGCAAAGAATAATGCTTTTTTATATTCTGCCACACTTCTCCACATCTCATCATTCATTCCTATGTCTTTGCTTAACCAAAGTTCTGATTGAATAAATCCATCTATAGGAGTTGTGTAACCAATAGTATTACCTATTGCATCTGCCATAGTTGTTTTTCCTGTTAGAAGTAAACAGATCCCATTATTAGTTATTGCATAAAGATTTTCACCTTTGCTTGTTTCTGTATCATACGCAAACTTAATTGCTCCCTGTGCGTCTGAAATAGCCAAAGCATTTCCTGATGGAAAAGAACGCAAGGAAGGACTGTTTTGTTCGTTAATTAATCTTGGCTCACTCCAAATAACTAAAGAACAGAAAGCATTTTTTTCTTCATATCCCACAGCAGGCTTTGTGAATGCCATAGAAGCTGTGTTCCATGTGGAATAGTCTGAATTAGTAACATCTCCTATGTTCTCTTGATTGCCAAATAATAGTCCTCCGTATTCCCACCATAAAGTTTCATTAGGATAATCTGTAAGATAAGTAGCACTAAGTTTACCTCCGCCAAAATTATTAACATCTATATCTGTAGTGTCCCATTTCTCAGGTCGCATAATATAATGTATAGAAGGAAATCTTTCTAAATTATGATTTGTTGGAGTATCAAACATGTAAGGTATGTGACATCTTGATTCTGCTGTGTACATCCATACGTGTTGTCGCAGAAACTCTAATATGGCATAATTAAATTCCGTTGCTGGCCAACCAGAACTCCCCCATCCTGAACCATCAAACTGATACATATTTAAAGTGTTGGCTGCATTGTTTATTCTTTGATAGTTGTCGCTATACTTATAAGTCATATAAGGCATGCCTCTGTATAATGGATATTCATTAATCGGGTCGCCATCGTTATCATACAAGCCATCAACAGTAGCTCCTACAGTTTCTCCAATAGAACAATCTCCACCAAATACTTTTAAAGGAGCTCTGTTATCATATCTTACTATAACCTTGCTGTCATCGCTTGGAAAAAAATACTCAGGAGCAGCACTAACGTAAGCAGAATAAATAGCTGGAAACTCAAAGAATATTAAAGAACCTCTTTCATTATAACTATGCCAGTAAACACCATAAGCATTGACATGATTACCTCCTCCAATATCAGCTTCATAAAATCCATTTAAAACTATCTCGTCTAATATATCTTCTATTTGTACTTGTGTTTTATTTTCTACATTTAACCATGCTCTCTCTTTGTGTGTGTTTGGGTCTTCAATATAAATAAAATAATTAGAAATAGAAGCAGGAGCAGGAGCAAGATAATTAAATGGAGCACAATCTTCTATTCTCTCATCTACTAAATTAAAACTTGTAGTATTCGCCATATTAAATATACCAATAACACTTTTTATTTTCTGATAATGTCCTGTTTCAATATAACTGTTTATGTTGTTGTTTGGAAGAGTAGCATCTTTATCTATTATGTTTGCTATATAAATTGGCTCTGCGTAATCTTGACATAACAAATGGTTAATGTCGGCATTTGAACCTGCTGTTCCATCATATCCATATAAGTCATCGTCAAGTTCTATACTCCACCAATCACCCCTGCCTGACTTCAAGTTTTCTAAACTAACACTATTAATACCAAAAGTCCTATTGCCATTAGTATTGTTTGGTGCAGAAGCATCATAAAATGGATGTGCAATACCACCAATAACAGTATTTCTCCATCTACCATATTCTGTAAAGAAATGTTCATCTGAACCTTGCCTTCTTAAACCTGGATTCATATTGGCATTATTATCCACTACTCTCGCATAAGACATTAATTCAACCCCCCTGTGTCCTGTTGCCAAAGCCCACCCAAACAAACCTCCACCGTCAAAATCAGATGTGTGTGTTCCATGACTTGAATTATATACTTCTGAAAACATCCCTATTGGTGCAACAAACTGTATGTGGTGGTCTGTAGTTATATCTCTTGCAAAAAAGTTTACATCATCACTTATGAATTTTATTTTATCTAATTCTTTTGAAACAAAATCATCAACAGTTCCACTAACTGTCAATTTTTTATTATGATATGTAGCCAGCCCCTGCGCAACAACTCTACCTGCCGGAGCAGTCCTTACTATAGTAAATGCTTCTACCCAATCAGGCAGTCCTGTAACTCCCTGTATAGCTATTCCTGTAGAATAATACTGTGGAGTAAATCCTGGAGGGTTATATAAAACTGCATAATCTATTATGTCCGCTGGCACTCCTGAATTTAAACTAATTTGTGGATTAACTCTAAATTCATGGTCTGCTACATCTACATCGTCTTGTGATTTTGGATTAAGTACATTATATGTATGTCCACCATCTGTAGATAACGAATATTCTGTACTACCTGTTCCTGTCTTTGCTCTTGGTGTTTCAGTTATATCAGACACCTCAAAAGTATCTGTGTCGGTAACATTATTCACATCTACGCTTCTATTTACGCATCCTTTCCAAAGACTATTAGTTAAATAATTAGAATCTCCTTCAACTTTATCTCTTCTATTCGGCATAGTGATACCATCTGTTGCAACGCTAACAGAATTTTCAGGAATTGGAACGACAAAAGCTCTGTCTCCATTTGCACCAAAACATAGCATAGCAAAACCATAAGTCTCTCCACCCATGTAATGCTTATGGTATGTTGAGTTGTATGGGTCTTTGTAACCAATAGTTCCGTCAGTATGTAATGAAGAAGTTCCATCTCCACCTAATTTATTCTTAAATGGATACATATAATTTCCAGAATTAGATTCTAAAAACTCAATATCGCTATCTTCTAAATTCTTTGAAACATATTTAATGTTCATTAGAATCAATTTATTCTGATAATATCTTACTGCTTTTGCTGTATCCACCGTATTGAACGTTTGAGTATCTTCTTGGTCTGTTAATGGTATCCAATCAACTGTTGCATCATCAACAAAGTCATCCTCAATTCTTGACTCCCCATCTGCCAATGGAATTAAATATTCTGTAACTTCCGACACAGGAACATATCCAAGAACAGCTTCATTTGTAAGTGAAATTCTTTTTATTTCTATGTGAGAATAATTATGCTCATTAAATATTCTAAATTTAAGTTTAATTCCATAAGGACATGAAAGACCTCCATCTGCTCCGTAGGTTTTTGTATTTGGATATGGAGAAGCATTGTTAAATTCAACCTTTCCAATAACTGGAATCAATGGAGTCAACATAGACCATTGTGTTCTGTTCCCTGCTGTGTCTACGTATCTTAGTGCATAAGCATAGTGTCCTGATTTCAATCCGTTTGTTCCTCTTGAAACTAATTCAACAAACATTGGCATATCTAATTGTCGCTTTAACTGTACCGTATATTGAGATAAATCAAAATCTGCAAAATATTTATCAGAACCAGCATCAAAAGAATCTACCATATCCTTAACGTCAAATATCATTGGTGCAACATTAAAATCAGTTGGGAAAACTTCTCCACCCAAACAGTTTTCGTTTACCGCTATTTGTAGTGGGTGGTTATATGTAGTTGGCAAATCAGAACTCTCACAGACTATATCATCATCTATAGATATAAATGAATCACTTCCGTCTTTAGCCCAAAATACTACTTTATATCCTTTGCATCCACACGCACCTATGCACGTATAATCATCATATCCTGCAAATGTGTAATCAATTAATTCTCCTTTGATTTTTTGTAATGCTCCACTATTGCCATCTGTAGATTGTGGTCTTACGTTTTTAGCATCTACGTATCTTCCTTTTTCTGTTTGAACTAATTCGGGGTTAGTATCGGAGTCTGCTCCTTTGAAGTAAAATTGTTGGTCTAATATTTTTTTTTCAGCCATACGAGATAGTGTTAGATAATTTAGTGCAAATATAACAAATTTTGCCTTAATAACAAATTTAGAATTTTTCTAAATAGAATAGTGGTGAACTACCCACACACGGCAGAGCCGATGTGATGGGCTTCGGGTTTCACAGGATATGCACTATTGCTAATGTCTAATTTCTCCTCCACCTTTGTAATCGACAGTTCCTGCCGATGTATTTTTAATCCTTCTTTTAGAATATTGATACTTGCGTTTTCATCTCTATCTAATTCAGTTGAGCATTTAGGACAAGTCCAATTTCTAATTGAAAGGTTTAAATCTTGATTTATATATCCACAAACATTACAAGTTTTTGAACTCGGATACCAACGATTAATCTTAACTACGGTTTTATCGTTCCAATTTGCTTTATATTCAACAAATCTAACAAACGTACCCCAACTTGCATCTGCAATATGTTTAGATAGTTTATGATTTTTAATCATTCCTTTTACGTTCAAATCTTCTAAGCAAATTATATCATAATTAGATACAATTTCTTTACTTACTTTATGTAATATATCTTGTCTTGTATTGGATATTTTCTCGTGTATTTTAGCAACTTTGAGTTTTTGTTTTTCAAACTCATTACTACCTTTTTGTTTACGAGAAAGATGTTGTTGTGCTTTCTTTAATTGTCTTTCATAATTTTTTGTGTATCTATTATTTTTGTATTTAATATTATCAGACGTAATGGCAAAATCTTTTAACCCTAAATCTATACCAACCGATTTACCAGTTTTTTTGCTTGGTATATATTCTTGTTCTGTTAATATAGAAACAAAATATTTACCTGTCGGTGTTTTAGATATTGTGAATTTACCTACCTTACCTTTAATTTCTCTATGAATATTTACTTTAATACCACCCTTGAACTTTGGTGCGTATATTCTACCGTCAAGTACTTTTGTAAATTGTGGTATTGTAAATACATTCTTTTTACGTTTAGACTTAAATTGTGGAAATTGTGCATTGCCACGAAAAAAATTCACATAAGCAGTATCTAAACTCCTTAAAGCAAATTGTAATGTTTGTGAATTAACTTCTTTCAACCAAATAGTATCCTCTTTTTTCTTTAATTCAGTTAAAGTTTTGGCTTGTCCGTAATAATTGTCAGTTTTTTTATCTGCTTGGTATTGTTCTTTTCTCTCATTTAAAAAGTGATTGTAAATATATCGAACACAACCAAAGTGCTTATCTAACAAGGTTTTCTGTTCCTTATTAGGTAATAATTCAAATTTGTATGTCCTGTGTATTAACTTCATCTATTATTAAATAGTCTAATATTTTGTAAAAGTACAATTATTTATACAGAAAAGCAAGTATTTTATAAATAATTTAATTTTCACGGGATATTTTATACTTTTTTGCGTTATAGTAATATAACCAAAAATATATATAATGAAAAAATTAATTAAGAAATGGAAAATGGAACTCGAATTAGCTGAGTTAATACTCGCCCTTGTGGTTAAATATAACTGCGGAAATGTAATATTTCATAAATGCAAAGTTGCTATATTAAAAGAAATATTAGAAGAATTAGAGGAGGCACATACCTAATTAACACTATCTCGGAAAAGAAAACTACCAATTCCCTTTACTCAAATATTCTCCCATATCTTCTCGAAACTTGCTGTCTAAAGATTTGCTTCTTTGCATAGCTTTGTCCCATTCTCCATCGTAAGCCTTATATAACATATTGTATGTGTCTGAGTGAATAGCTCTAAATACTCTTGGCTTTCTTGACTTCATATTGCGATAAAACTTTTCAGCAACAAATGTTTTTACGACTTGTCTAAACTGTCTTGGAACAAATGGAGCTGCTCCAACATCTGTAAATATACCATTGAAATAAACTCTTACCATAGTATGCCCTATACAGCCTTCTCCAAAATGAATATATCCGTTCTGTAAAGAAGCATAATAAATACTATCACTATAATTATATCCAGATATAAATGGGTCTGAAATTCCAGCACGATTCATCATCGTAGATTTACCTTCGCCTCTTGTAAAATAAGTCTGCTTAATATACACATTAGTCTGACTTGCTACATCACAATCTTCTCCAGTATATATAAAAATCTTTTTAACATTAAATGCTCCTTTTGGAATTTTTAATCTTAAATCAGTTGGGAAAGTAAAATCTAAATATATCTCATTGAAAAAAGTATCAAAACTTAATTCTTCTAATGCTTGTTGAATTTGTGAAATATACCAACCATGATTAAAAGTTTTAGTATCTTCATCATCTACTTCCAACAGTACATCTGCAAGTATTTGGTCTGGCGAAATTAAATCATCTACACTAAACTGCATATTCCTCCTCATCTATTGGTTGTTGGTTTACGCTAACTACTCTTCCTTTTGGTGCTTCCTCTGTTTTTGTTTCACTCGCATCATTGAGTCTATCTTGTGGAACTAACAGCATAAATCTACCTAAGTCTAATACATTCTTAACTACATAATCAAATCCTTCTTCTCCCATGTCTAAGGCACTATCAAGCGAACCTGTAGCAAATGGATTAAAAGTTGTTATTAGTCCAACTTCCAAAGTATTTACATTTACTTGTTCTATCCCAAGTAATGGAATATAGTTTCCTGTTCTGAAAAAATAAGGATTGCTTGGTTTTGGCTCTTCGTAATCACTCATATATATACGCTTTGCTTTTGTTGGAGTTGTGCGAGTAAATCTAACTCCTGCAAAAGATGGTTGACAAGCTACGTCAAAATCAGCATAGCTTATGTAATCTATTCCTTCGTCTCTGAGATAGTCATAAATAGTTTCAGGTAATACAATATATTTTCTTCCCTTCACAATATTTGGACTAACGCTAACTGTTGGAACTACTACAGGAACATCAGAATAAATAGCTAAATAATTACCACTATCTGCTGATTTTCTCTGTCCGCTTACTCCTTGATTTATATATTCTCTTTGACTTCCTTTTTCATACCTGTACTTGTTGATAAAAAATCCACACCATTGTACCATAAGTAAAAATGGTATCTGTTTGTCATCACCCAATTGTTTTAATTGAATCTGAACTGCTCCTGCTATTTGTCTTAAAGTTGTCATTTAACTCATTAAATTTACTAAAACTCCTATTTCAGAAGATGTCAATTTATATAATGTAGCATTTTCATCACCCTGCTTTAGTGCGATAAATTGCAATGCTTTATTTACTATTAAATCTGTCAATGTTTGTGGAAATTCCATATCGTCTGTTATTAATGTTATTGTTGTAGGGTATTTTAAATACGACATAGCCACAGGTAAATTATTAATTGCAGGAGCTATTCTTAATTCTACAGGGTCTGTTAACACTCCTGCTGTATCGTAGTCCATAAAATTAACATAAGCGTACTCTTTGTAGTCAGCCCATCCTAATATCTCTGAGCCTGCCATAAATGGACTTCTTTTCATTTCAGTGTACTCTTCAATTGTAATTCTCTTAGCTTGTTCTGTGCTATCTAAAAATACAACAACAGTACAATATACTGGCTTGGTTAATGATGGTTGTGCTTCTAAAACTCCGGAATAAGTTATCTCTGGAAATACAGCCAGTACAGTCCACAAATAGTCCCCTACTGCTGCTGCGTCAAACGCAAACGTAGACCTATTTGAAGTTATCCATACTCTTGTTCGAGTTAACTCTCTTAAAGATTCTTCACTCAGCTTGTTTTCTGCGAATGCAGTATTAAATAAACTAACCAACCAATCTTGTGCAGCATTTATTGCAGGCAGATGGTCTCTTTCAAATATGTACCTATCGCTTCCCTCAGAGTCTAACTCGAAGTTCATTCTATCTACAATTGCTTGTACTGAAATCATAATGCAAATATAACATAATTTTGTTAAAAAACAAAAAAGTCTGTTAAAAATTTAACAGACTTTTTGAAATATGGTAATGTTAAGCTTATTTGAACATTTCTTTTTCTATTGCACTAACGGCTCTTTGAGCTGCTTGGTCAGTACTTTCCTGAACAACTTTACCTGCTAATTTATTTGCAAGTTGAGAACGCATTACGTTCACATCGTTTCCTATTGGGATGCCTTCATCTCTACATCTTTTTATAATCGTTGGTTGACTCTGCGTAGTCAATGTACCCATAATTTTTGACGCTGCTTGTACTCTGACTGCATCAGCATTTATAGCTTCATTAACTGTAAGCCAAAATTCAATATTAAATAATGAATGAGATTTGAGCCATGTAATTTCTTTTTTACTATGAGTCGTAAAAGAACAAAAATGATTTAATGTTTCTTCTTTTTGATTTCCTCTTTTTCTATCAGTTGCCTGATACTCGAAATAAAATGGTATATTATATGGAGAAGCTACATAAACTCCCATACGTTTATCACCATTTAATAAAAATCCTGTGCCGTAAGATGAAAAAGTTATACCTACATCCAAGAAGTCCTTTTTATCTATATCTCTTTCATTTCTTAAAAAAGCAACTCCATCACTTTCTTTTTGTGCTTTTACAATAGCCTCTGCAAATTCTGTGCTGTCAAACCTATTTGAAGATGGTTCTTTGCCTTCCATTTGCTCAACCTTTAGAGATAGCTCTTCTATCTTCTGTAAGGCGGCAGCCATTACATCTGCTTCTGTAACTTTGGGTTTTGGTTTTGGTTTCGGTTTTGGTTTCGAGATAGTCTTCAAGTGCTTCTCCATAGCAATCTTTAAATCGCCTTCTGAAACACCAATAGCATCTTGAACTGCTTGTTTATCGTTAACGTTTTGTTCTGTGATTACACCCCTTAAACTTGGGACACTCTTTCCTCGACTAAAAACTTCACCTGTCTGGTCAACAAACAAATTTCTAACTTGCCACATCTTGGGCGGATTAATTGGTTTTCTTTCTTCCATTTTTATTTTAGTTTTTAAAAAAAGGACAGACATTAAGTACGCCTGTCCTTTCTTGATTTATATTACATCAATATAGAATCCAGCTAATGGATTGCTATGCCTCATGCCTAAATTGGCTCTTACCCACCAATCTTCATAATCTTCACGAGTTCCACGTGAGATATTGTCAGTTACTCCCATTTCAATATAAGGAATATTTTGCATCTTAACAGGATTAATAGAGTTTGGATCAACAACAATTACTTTGTTCTTCCAAGTAGCAGGGAAAGTAGAACTTTCTCTAAACAACTCACAAGGTACAGGTAAAAATCTCATTGTTCCTAATTTGTATTCTTCCAAATTAAGGTCTCCAACTTTATCTTCTGGACGATAACGAATACCTGGCTGCTTCCAAAGTTTAGAAACTTCGTATAACATTTCAGATGTTCCAAATATTAATCTAACTCCACCGTCTTTTAAATAATCAGTTGCAAAAGCAAGTGTTTCAAAAGCTCCTGTGAAACCAGCAATAGGTACAGATGAATGTTGTGAGCCTGCTGCTACCATAGTTGGGAATAATCCACCCATAGCTTTACCATAATATGATGTTCCTGGAGTTGGAGCTGCAAATGAAAATTCGCCTCTCTCGCCATTAAACATACTCACGTACAAGTCTGTTCTTAACTGGTCGATTTTTTCTCTTCGGTCTTTAGAAAGATAATCAGTTGTTCCTGCATTTAACATTTTCTGCAATTCGATTCTCGACCAACGAGAAGCTCTTAAAAATAACTGAATATAATTGTATCTCTCTACAGTAGTCATCCTGTCGTAGTGTTGGAAATAATTCATTCCGTCAGCTACAAAAGGAGCTTGAATAGCAAAGGTGTCTCCGGCAGCAAGTGCACCTAAGTTAGCACCATCTGTCTGAGAATCTACTCTTACTGTTGTAAGGTTTAGTCCTGGATTATAAGTAATGGTATGAACAATTACTGATTGTCCGTTTGGATGTGTTAATACATCACCAACAACAATTGGTAAATCCTGAATGTTTGCAAAAGTTCCACGTAAATTAAACGTCATGTTTTGTGCTCCAGGAGCTCCAACTATCGCATTTGATATTGGTGCTGTTCTTCCAAAAGTTTTTTCCAAAAAGGAAAATTCATCCAATGGTTTTTCAATCATTGGGTTTGCAAGTAATACTTGCAATGCCTTATACTTCGCTGGCACGGCGTCAAAAATTTCATACTCGATAGAAGCTTCAATAAGCTTGCTCTCGTCATATGTAAATGCTGTTGCATAATTCGAACCATAAGGATTCAAATTAGCGTTCGTGAACGGTGCTGCCGCTGTTCCTGGCAGCACGGGACTCGGGGTTGGTACGAATGTACTCATAATTTTTTAAATTTTAAATTAAACATTAATTAATCGAAAACAGATTTTTCCACGCTGTCAGGAATAACTTTCTTTCTCCAATCTTCCACCACTTCATTCCTTGTACTTTGTGAAGCTTCACTGCTTGGTTTTTCCGCAAAAGGAGTATCTTTTCCTCTTGAAATAATGTCTTCATTTGCTTTTGATGTTGCCTCATTCTTTACCTTCTGAGTATTTTTAACAATTTCTTGTTTGCCATACTTTATTAAAGCAAGACTTTCTGCGGCTTCCTTTTTAAGAAAACCTTTTTCGTCATAAAATAAAGATAAGATAGCATTACTTCCTCCTTTCAATGTTCTACTGATTTCTTTTTTCTGTATTTCATTAAAAGAAAATTCATTATTAAGATACGAGATAGACTCATTTAGAGATTTTTCATAGTCTGCTGTTTGTATCTTGTTGCTGTCATTAACCTTAGCAATAGCAGAAGTTCGTTGTTTATCAAATTTTGTCTTATCACCTTCGTACTTCGACTTTACTATATCGACATAATCTCTGAATTTTTCTGGTTCATCATCTTTCATTGTCCGATAGTCTTCCATGCTGGAGAACTTGTCAGATTTGTAATGATTCAAAACTTTAAATTCTTGTTGATTTTCAAAAGGTATAGAGAAGTCAAATTGCTGATTAAATAAATCTCGCATGTGTTCTCTATAATCTCCACCTTTATCTTGCACAAGTAATATACTTGCTATATCTTCCGGTAAATTGGTTAAGTAATTTGTTAGTTGTTCTGCTTGACCAGCAGAGTCTCTTAAAGCATCATTATTTTCCGAGATAGCCTTAAAGTCTTTTGTAAAAGATTGGAAATCCTTATTTGTAGTTCCTGTCTCCTCGTTTAAATAATTTAGTAAGTCTTCTTGTGTTTCAAATTTCTGTGGTGTGTTGTCCATTTTTGAAAAAGGACTCTTTATCTTTTCTTCTACAGGTTTCTCAGCAGGCTTTACTTCTTCTGTTGGCTTTGCTGTTTCTGTAGGTTTAGTTTCTGTTGGGTTAACTGTTTCAGTAGGTGCTGGTGTTTGTTCGGGTGTTTGTACTGGCGGTGTTTGCTCAGTAGGTTTTTTTAGCTCTCCCATTTTTTTCTGTAGTTCAGGAACGTTAACTCCTGTTCCTCCAAATAAAGAACTTAATGCTGATTGTTTTGCCTCTTGGCTTTGTTCATCTTTTATAGGTTCTGCCATTTTGTTAAATTTTGGTTTTTAATTTTAATTCTAATTTTCGGTGCAAAGATAACTAATTTTAGATAATATACAATAAATAATTTGGAATAATTCTAAATAGAGTTATAATTATCTGAAATAGTGATAAATAAAATTAGAGTCTAATTTGTACTTGTTCTAAATAAGAAATTGTATACATTTGTAATGTTAAATTAGAATCTAATTAACACTATCTCGTATGAAATTAACAAAAAAAGAATTAAAAGAATTTAGAGACAGTATCATATTCATGTATATTGTAGGATTTGCAATACTAATTTATGGCTTAATAACCAAAACATGAACAGCGATATTAACGATGGTACTTGCTGTGCTATATGTGAAAAGTATTTTGAAAATCCTATCCAAGAGGACGAAGATGAAATCGCAGGGTACTCTCATGGGTATCCTGTTGTTTGTGTAGAATGTTGGACAAAAGATTGTAAATATAAAGTTGCTGTTGTGGATGTTTTTCTTCCGAGATAGTGATGGATAAAATTGGAATTATGAAAAAAGTAATAAAAAGAATTATAGGAATAGTATTGCTATCGTCAGCTTTGGGCGGACTTATTGTTATGACGTGTATTCAGATTGGCACTACCGAGGGTCTTATTGCATGGGGGATTTCATTGGTATTAACTATAATAATTGTAGTTGGCGTTTACTTGATTGTATGGAAAAACTAATTAACACTATTTCGTATGAAAAAGAAACTAACATCATATCAGAAACTAAAATTAGAAAACGAGAAACTAAAAAAAGATATATATAATATAATCGAAATGCCAAATACGCTTGTTGGTGAAACAACAATAAAAAGATATAAGTTTAAGTTTGACACTGCAAAGGCATTTTGGTTTGGCAGTAGAACTATTCAACACTATGTCGTATGATAAAAAAACTGCTAAAACTCTTTAAGTCAAGAAGAAGACGTAGAGAAGAAAAACGAATTGAAAAGAAGTTGAGGAATTATTAAAACTAAAACTATGAAAAAACTATTAATCGTAATCTTGCTATTTGCCACTATCTCGTGTAAAAAAACTGACACAGAAGAACCAACAGATAGCACAACTCAAAGCCAAGAAGAAGTAATAGAGAATGGTACTGTTAAAATAAACGTATCATATACTCAAACGTATTTTCCTGGAAGCTGTATTACTAACAGCGTAGGAATAGGCTATTCTTCCACAGACATAGCAAATGATGCTTTCTTTGAAACAAGTAATTATCACATGCCTCATTCTTATATTTTTGAATTAGAAGAAGGAACGTACTATTATAAAGTTACAACAAAATGTAATTGTGGCAATAATCCTACATGTACTAATGATGGATACTCACAAAGCAATCTTTATACAAGATATAAAAACGGATCGTTTACTATTGTCGGTGGACAAGAAGCAGTAGTAAATGCTTATTTTTAAAATTAAATTTGGTGGTTAGGAAAATTTGATTACCTTTGTGCCACGTTACAATAAGCTAAGATGAAAAATAAATCAAATTTTTAACAATATAGTAGTAGCCCTGTGGACTTCCTTATCTTAGGTTGTTGTAACGACATGGGGTTACTATTTTTAACATCGTTACGTTATGGGAAAAAGAAAAAGTTTAACAAAAAAAATAAGATTTGAAGTTTTTAAAAGAGATAATTTTACCTGTCAGTACTGCGGAAAAACTCCTCCATCTGTTACATTGGAAATAGACCACATTAGACCTGTATCTAAAAAAGGAACTAACAACATCAACAATCTTGTTACTGCATGCTTTGATTGTAATAGAGGTAAAACTAATATTGAATTAGATAAACTACCCAATACGATTAATCAAAATTTTGAAATATTAAAAGAACAACAATTACAATTAGCAGAATATCAAAAATTAATAAACAAAATTGAAAAAAAATTAGAAAAAGATATTAATGAAATCGACCAAGTCTATTCAGAATGGCATCCTGATTATAAGCTATCAGATAAATTCAAGCAATCAACTGTTAAAATGTTCTTGAAAAAAATAGAGAAAAATAAAATAAAAGACGCTATGAATATTGCTTGCTCAAAAATGAATGATAGCGATGCAAGTATTAATTATTTTTGTGGCATTTGCTGGAAGATAATAAAGGGGGATGTTTATGGAGAGTAATATAACGGGATACGAATTGAGTAGAATGTTTTGGGATTTCTCTTTTGCTAATCCTGAAAAAATAAAACCTTATCACTCGGCAATTTATTTCTTTGCAATTGAATACTGTAATAGACTTGGATGGAAAGATAAATTTGGATTTCCAACAAGCATAGTATTGGAGGCTACTGGCATAAAATCTTATTCAGCATACAAAAGATATTTAGACGACCTTGTTGAATGGGAGCTAATAATAATGATTGAATACTCTAAAAACCAACATACTTCTAACATAATTGCTTTGACTTTAAAAGCGAAAGCACATGGTAAAGCACTTGACAAAGCACTGGTAAAGCAAAGCGAAAGCAACTACAGTATAATAAAACAAGTAACAAGTAAACCATTAACAAAAGAAAATCCATTTAAACCTAAACAGATTCCAAAAAAGAAACCTGTTAATACAACAACAGAATTTTACAAGAAACAGATTGAAGATAATACAGGCGAAAAACTAATTAGCAAATATAAAAACTTTGTCGAGTACATTAACGGAAAAAATGATGCAGGTATCATCGCTGAAAATTTACTTAAAATAAAAACACAATTAACATACGACCAATTTGTTAAATTAATTAATAAAAACATTGTCGTATTAGATTATGTTGACTCATACACAAACAAAGGATATAAAGGAAACGAATCAATCTATTTAACATTTTTAGGATGGCACAGGAAGAACAGCAAATAAAATTCCAATACTATAGCAACGATGCTACAAAGCCAAATCCATTAGGATATGTAGAAATTGATGACTTCCTTAATGCAATTAGAAATCCAAAAGATAAAGTAAAAGAAATACTTAAAAAAATCCAAGTAGAAGAAGATGCCACAAAGAAAGCTAATTTAAAAACACATTTGTATGGATTTACTCCATCGGCTACGTTTGAGAACCGCAGAGCCTATGATAATATAATTAACTTCACAGGACTCGCTGTATTAGACTTTGACAAAATAAGCAATGCTGACGATTTTAAACATTACCTGTTTGATACATACAAATTTATTATTGCAAGTTGGCTTAGTCCATCTTTAAAAGGAATAAAAGCATTGGTGAAAATTCCAGTAGTAAAAACAATAAAAGAATTTAAAAGTTATTTTTATGGGTTAGCATACGAGATGGAGGTATATAATGGATTTGACCCAACAACACAGAACGCATCACTACTACTGTTTATTGGTTGGGATAAAGACATTCTAATTAGAAAAGACTATTCTACGTGGAAAGGAAAGGGTAAAAAAATAAATAGCTTTGATGATAGCCCAACTATTAAAAAACCTAATTTTGTCAGTACACACAAACAGAAGCAATGGGTTATTAATTGGATAACAGATAAGATTAATGGAATTACAGATACAGGACACCCTGTAGTGAGAGATAACTGCATTAGTCTTGGTGGATATGTAGCAAGTGGATATATTTCTTTTCCAGAAGCACAAGGCTTGGTTCACTATTTAATATCTATTAATGGCTATCTGAAAAAAGGAACAAATGGCTATAAGAAAACAGCAACAAGTGCAATAAACGAGGGAATGAAAAAACCTATAATATTTGGAAACAATGAGAAAATTTGAAAAAGATGAATTTCTAAAAGAGGAGTTCAAAGAAGATGTAAGCGACCTTAATAAGATAATCAAAGATACGCTTATTGATTTAGATAAACAGTATACAGAACCTATTCCATATCTAAGCATATCGCAAGGATTAAACAATATAAGAATATGTACAGAGGGAAACATATCAGCTATAACAGGTAAAGCTAAAACTAAGAAATCATTTTTCCAAACTATGCTAATTGCAAGTGCTGTTGATAATACCACGCTGGGACATAAAATAAAAGGAAGAGTACCGGAAGGGAAAAGAATGATATTGGTATTCGATACAGAACAAGCAACGTATGATGTCTATAGGGTAGCAAATAGAGTTAAAAGATTAATAGGACATAACCCAAATAATTTAGGAGTATTTAATCTACGTGGAATAAATTCAAAAATAATACTTGACTTATTAGAATTTGTTTTAAAGAGATTTAAAGAAGTTGGCATTATCTTCATAGACCAAGTAGCAGATTTAGTTAGTTCTATTAACAGCGAAGAAGAAGCTGTTTCTGTTGTACGCTATTTAGAAATGCTTACAAAGAAATATGAATGTCATATATGCTGCGTTATTCATCAGAACAAAGATAATAATTATGCAACAGGACATCTTGGAAGTCAAATATTAAAAAAGGCAGAAACAATAATTAATGTTGATAAATGCAATAGCGAGGTATCTAAAGTATATCCGGCAGCAACAAGAGGTCTTGAATTTGAAGCATTCGGTATGAAGATAAAAGATGGATTGCCAGTAGTCTTGGATGATGAAGAATTTGAATCGTATGATGAAAAAGAAAAGCGATTTTAACGGCATCGCAATTTAGACTTGTTCTTAATAGAATTTATTGTATGTTTGCATAAGATTATAATTATTTGAAATAGTGATAAATAGCAAAGATTAAAAAATGAAAAACTACAAAAACTTAAAATTTCACGAAATACAGCCACACACAGATAAGTGGTTTAAATTTAGAGAAAACGGAATAGGTGGAAGTGAACAATCTGCTGTACTGAGTATGAACCCATACAAGTCTTCTATGCGAGTCTATGCCGAAAAAACAGGATACGTACAAGCCAAAGAGGTAAAAAACGAAGCAACCTATCATGGCACACATCAAGAAGCCTACGTAAAAGATTTTATTTGGCAATACCACGATGGAACAGAAGATGGATATATCAACCAAATTCCACAAAGAACATATCGCAACATCCCTGCTTACGCAGTAAATCCAAAGTACCCTCATCTGTTTGCAAGTGTAGATGGACTAATAGACAAAGGACAAGCAACCTTAGATGGAGAGATACTTGTAAAAGACGGAATACTTGAAGCTAAAACTATAAACGGTATGTATGCTAAGATGTGGGATTCAGGCGTTCCTATTTACTACATTATTCAAGTAATGCACTATCTGATAGTATATGGATTAGAATATGGCGAGATAGTCTCATTTATTGATGGTAGAAAAGCAAGTCTTTATTCTGTGTCTATGGACACCGAATTGGCAGAAAAAATAGTAAGTGCTTCTTCGCAGTTTTGGAACGAGAGAGTTGTTCCAGGTAAAAAAGTTGTAGAAGAATGGAACAAGGCTAAAAAAAGTGGAGAGAAGTTAGATCAGCTACAAGAAGAAATAGACCGGCTTATGCCTCCTCCTGATTCTTCTGATGATTGTAAATTGTTTTTAAAAGAGATTTACAGAACAGAACTTGATAGTATGATAGGAGATAGTCATACTTACTCTACTGCAAGAAGAGTTCATTTGCTTAACAGAATGATAGCTGTACTAACTACAGAAAAAACATATTGTAATAATATCTTACAAGAGAAGTTTGTAAAACAGAGAGTTGAGAAATTAACCTTTGATGACAAAGGATATATCAAATTTACAAAAAGAGGGAACTCGGAGTTACCATCTCTACATAATGGAGTCTCAAAAGATGGTATTGATTCAGATTTAGCAAAACATATACTGTCTAAGACTGAGATTTTTTAGTATCTGAGATAGTGTTAAATAGTAACTTAAAAATTTAAAGATTATGGAAAAAATAAAAGGATTTAAAGCGTTCAATAAGGGTTTAAAATGTAAAAATAAAACCTATAAAGAAAATACAACATTTAAAGAAAATGGTAATATTGGAATATGTGAAAAAGGAATGCACTTTTGCGAAATGCCTTTAGATGTGTTAAATTATTACCCATATAATCCAAATGAAACTGAATTTGCAGAAGTTGAGGCAATTGGAGATATTAAAAAAGATGACAATAAAACAGTAACAAATAAGTTGCGGATAAAATCAAAAATATCTTTTCAAAAATTATTAAAATTACATTTTGATTTGGTTTTTGAAAAAGTTATAGTTAATAAAGATACGACTAACACGGCAGGAGATAGGGCACACGCTAACACGGCAGGAAATGAGGCACACGCTAACACGGCAGGAGATTACGCACACGCTAACACGGCAGGATATTACGCACACGCTAACACGGCAGGATATTACGCACACGCTAACACGGCAGGAGATAGGGCACACGCTAACACGGCAGGATACAGGGCACACGCTAACACGGCAGGAAATAGGGCACACGCTAACACGGCAGG
>Ga0222682_1000016_pt1 | contig 42571 bp, 76 predicted proteins | sample AntAcemetage1008_FD_179812 | JGI IMG/M metagenome (GOLD analysis project Ga0222682, IMG submission 179812) | Saline water microbial communities from Ace Lake, Antarctica - #1008 | ecosystem: Environmental > Aquatic > Non-marine Saline and Alkaline > Saline | place: Antarctica: Ace Lake...
TATCGGGAAGCCGACTTGCCCGATGAACTCTCCTATTGTTTCCCACATTCTAACCCCTTAGCTGAATCCCGCCGCTTTAATCCCAGGCGACACAGCGATCCCATGCCATCGTGAATTGACGTATGGTTGCCACGTCCACCGCTCCGCTCCGCTTGAACTATTCTTCCGTATGACTGCATTAAGTGAGCCGTAAGCTCCATGAGATGAATAGACATTCCCGAAGGCGTCCACTGCTAGTCCGCGTGATGTGCCTGAAGGTGAATCCTGCCAGACATCCGCGCCAGTCGCCAGAGTGAACTTACCGACGTCTCCGCGAGATCCGTTAACGTAATATCCATAGCCATCGTGTCCAACACGGACAGCGTATATCTCGCCAAATTTGGAAGATGTGTAATCAACAAAACCACCAGTGATCTTGCGAATCTGTCCGGCATTGTCTCCGATATAGAGCGATGGCGTTATTTCGTCGATGGCGATTGAGAAGATGTTGTTTGATCCGTCGTAGTAGATCCTTGCACCATTACCGTTCAACACAAGGAACCTATATACCCCACCTGTTGCCCCAACGCCGTATGCTGCATATAGTTGTCCCGCGCTATAGTCAACTGCTAGAGCGTGAATCGTTCCGACGTATGGTTGCTTACTCCACACCTGAGCGCCTGCGGAGTTTAGTTTCTTCACCATTCCGCCAGAATCTCCAGCGTACACGTTGCCGTCAACGTCAACACATATTGCGGTAACTGGTACAGTGAATCCGGTATACGTCCAGGTAATTGTACCATCTAGCTCTACCTTGTAGACGTTATTTGCGCACGCCCAGTATGAATTGCCATCGCTGTCACACGCCACGTCTGCAGGATCAGCGATTGTCCCACCATACACAGGCCAACCAGTGAGGTTCACATGGCTATCGTCAATCCCGTAGAGGCGATCTGATCCCTGCTCGCACGCCCAGATGTATTTATCGCCAATAGGGATCTGTTTGATACCAGCAATATCTACAGCGTTGATTGTGACTGGGACTATGACTCCACCAACCTTCGTGTGCTCAGACACCACCTGCTTGATATCTCCGTCGATCTTGCAATACTTCCCGAGTGCCATCCTATACCTCGTAAACCATGGCTATCTCACCATTCTCTAAGTCACCAGCGCCCGGCACTGAAGTCAGCAGCTTTATATTCCTGAACTGTGCAGTCGTGTAGTCCGCATCAGGAACATCGCCTATCAGTTGCCCTGCCATCGTCGCCCCAGCCAATGGCACATAACCTGTCGCCGGATCTACTATGTCATCAATTAGCCCCTGTAGCACAGCGTCAGCCGCTACCCTCAATCCAGCCTCAGCCGTCACGTTGGACTTCAGCGCGATGTCTGACTCAGCAGCCGGCGCAACAACCTTTGCCCGTCCAGCCGCGTCACGGATCAGGAGCTTACTCGCCGTTGCTGCCGATACCGCTCCGTGAATACCTGTATCGAGATCCATGTGGCTCTCTTTGATGTAGACAAGGTTCTCGCCGATCTCGTTTAGGTCGGCATACCCCACGCCATCAGGTACAGTCCAATCTACTTTAGGTGCTGTCCAAGCCATGTTAGTCCTCCTCGCCGTATAAGCCCTCGCCGTATCGCCGCGCTCCGTATCCACCAACGAGGCCATTCTCCTGTCTCTTGATGAGAGCCGCGCTCGCGTCAACCGTGGCCGTGATCGTCTTCTTGATGACGCGCCCGACAGATACCTCCGCATCGACTGTGGCCGTAATTGTCTTCTTGAACTTGACTTGCTGTCCAACTGTGAGCCTGCGCCCAGTGACGGCGACGCTCATTCCTCCGTCGAAATTGATGTCCTGCCGTGACAGCGCATAGCCAGCGATGACCTCATCCTTGTAATCTGGCGCAACAACACGATCGCCAAGTAGCAGAGCGATGTTCCCGCGTGCCTTCATCAATACGTCACGTCTGGGATCTTTGTAGGAAGCAAGTAACGAATCCGCGACGGCTTGCGCCCTTGCCTCATTTTGCCAGAACGCGCTCGTGATTGGCTCGCTCAGTGTTTGCCGTCCGTTATCTCCAATGCTGTCAGCGTCTTCCGCCTCTACTATCCTTCCACCTTGCACTTCTAACGGCTTACCCTGAATCGTTACTTTGGTAACCGTCTCATCTGAGCCAGTTGCGTTCGCATACGCCTGATTCATTCCCCAGGCATAGACAGTCCTGGCTCCAAGCGTTACGTTCCCTTCTGGATTCACGTACACGACAGGATCAGCTACATCAACACACGGAGACAAATCGAAGAAGTGTGTCTTTGTGACTGTCTCGCCTGCCGGAACAGTGAACGTCTCATCATCAACACAGATGTCTTGTAGAGCAGACGCGACACGAGGATTCGCCCGAGCCTGAACTGAGTTAATCATCTGTGACCATTCCAACGGGTGATCGATATCAAAGAAGTTTGCTTCGTCAAAATTGAAGTCGTAATTCAATGATGCAGGCGCAACGTAGATCTCAATGACGACTTTCCCATCACGCCCGCAGTAGACTTGACCAAGGGCCGCCGCTGCAATCCTTCGCAGTGCTTCCCTGTGAGACATCCTATCGAACCAGGCGTAAGGGATCTTGTAATCGTCGTGGTCTAGAGCTATGTCAATATCCCAGTCCGCGGCAGTCAACCCCGCGTCGGCCATCACGACTATCGCCAGATCGTACAGCGTGATATTCTCATAGACTTCGGATGTAGAGAACTCAGTCTGCTTGAGGCGATCGAGCATGTCATATCCTGACACCTCAGCCCACGCTTCATTCTCTGGTGCGTTCCAATCGCGTGTGTAGAAAGTTCCAAGAGGGAACCATATCCGTTCGCCTGAATGAAGGTCGCAGCCAAGCCACGCCTCTATTGCTCGGTTATTTAGAAGGAATCCATACAACCTGCTATTGAAGTTCCCAGCGCTGAATATATCATCGATGTTGTTCAATCTCACAGTGAGTGTATTAGCTGAGATGTTCCCTTGTGGAATCGTCGGCTGTGAGTACTCCATCTCCTCAAGAACGCTGATGTTGAACAGGTCTCCGTCTTCCGACTCGTATACTTCTTCGATCATCGTGAAGAATTGGGCGATCTTGGCAACTGAACTAACACGATTCCATTTCTCTATTGTCAAGGTCTGCTTCACAACATCATCAACCTGTACGATGTCTTTCGACCAATTTACAGCACCGCCTGCATTGACGTCTTCCGTGTGGAGCACGTTGTCGCCAGCATCGTAGAGCCTAATGGTGAACTCTTCGGGGTATTCATCGAGCTGATTATCGCCAACGACTAGAAGGCTCGACACCGATCGCGCCCCGTGTGTAATGGTCAGTACTGGCTGGACTCCAAACTCTGCCGTTACCGCATCGGACAACGTGGTACTCCACCATCCAACTGAGTATTCCTTGTTGGATGGTAATAGGTGGAAGGTCTTGTCAAGTTTGTTGCGGTGAAGCGAGAACCACTTGTACTTCTCTATAGTCACGTTATCGGTAGTCTGATCAGGGTAAGTCCATCTACCTGTCTCAGTCGCTGTCTCCTCAATTCCTGCTGAGAAGAATGGATCTGTGTATGTGATTCTTACCTTGCCGAGGATTGTTCTGATAGGCTTGTTCATTTCCCACGCCATATCGTAGGCGAACTCTGAGACCTTTGCGACAGCATTCACCGTCGCAGTTATCGTTTTCTTGATGACACGCCCGACTGTCGCGGTGACAAGAACACCACCATCTAGTAGCTTGCCGCCCACACGAACAACTGTCGCGGTAACATCAACGACGATGGAGAACGCCTTGCCAGTCTTTCTGCCTATCGTCACTACTGCATCAACCGCTGCATCCAGGGCTTTCGAGATCGCCTTGCCCAGCGTTGTAGGAGTATCGACTACGGCAAGAATTCCTTTCCCCGTCTTGCGCACCATCGTAACTGATGCATTGACTACAGAGGCAATAGGCTTACGATATCTGAGCACAACCGTGGCGGTGACACCGATTACAGTAGAGAGGGCCTTCGCAGTCTTGCGTCCAACAGTAGGAACTACATCAACCACGGCAGATATTGCCTTTGTGATTACACGATCAGGGATAGATGTCACAGTACTAACCGTCGCCGTGATCGTCTTGTGGATGACACGCCCAACTATTGCGGTTATCTCAACCCCGCCAGCAACGATCTTCCCACCAGTGCGAACAACGGTTGCCGTCACGTCGACGATGGATGCGATGGCTTTCAATGTCTTGCGGTTTATCGTAGGCACGGCATCGACGACAGCGGAGATAGCCCTCGTAATCGCACGGCCTATTGTTGGTGACACATCGACTATCCCCGCGATTTCCTTCTTTGTCGTGCGCTCAATCCCTTCCTGTTCATCATACTCAACCTCGACATACACTTGAGTGCAGTGCGAAGCTCCAGGAACTGGTACAACCCCACCAATAATAGATACTCCAATCTGAAGCGCATCTATATCCGCCCATTCCCACGCCTCTCCGTCGTCTGGATTTAGCGTCCATTCCTGCGAGAATGTCTCCCAAATGTTCGCTACAGCAACAGTCTTTTCCGCTCCATCAGAGACAGTTACGCCAAATTTTATAGACGCCTTAGCTGTTGCGGCAGTATTCGCAGATAAATATCTGAAGAACACAGTTATCTTGCTGATTGTCCCAGAGCCAGACGATGCTGGCAGGGTATATAAATCTCGTTCAAATATGCCTGTGGCGGTGAGCACTGTTGTACTTGCATCATCTGCCACAGCCTCGTTTACCTTATCCCAGTGCGCCCCAGTTGCGGGAAACTGCGAATCAATCGCTGTCTCATCGCCCACACCATTCGGTCTAAGTATCTCTGTCAAACTACGAACAACCGACACACCTACGGTAGCAGATATTATCTTCTTGATAACGCGACCAACCGTAGCGGTTATCTCAACACCACCAGCAATGATCTTCCCACCCGTGCGAACGACGGTCGCCGTAGCGTTGACGATGGTGTCAATAGCCTTTGCAGTCTTGCGGTTTATCGTAGGAACTGCACTGATGATAGAGGGGATTGTCTTGCCAGCCTTACGTCCTGCTGTAGATACAGCATCGACGATGGCAGAGATTGCCTTGCCAGTCTTGCGTACTACCGTCACAGATGCGTCTGCCTGTGCGTCAATCTGCTTGCCTGTTGCTCGATCAACATCCGCCGAAGTTCCTACGGTGGCAGAGATTGTCTTGCTAATCTTGCGGCCAACCGATGCAACAACAGACACGACGCCAGCAAGCGCCTTCCAGAACTTGCCGGTGCCGTTGTCGCCATATCGTGTCGTGCCATACCGATTGCGCCCGTACATAGTGGCCTACTCCGCGGGCTTCTCGTCTGGGTTTATATCCTCCGCCGTTTCGAGCGCCTTGCCTATATTGGCCTTCACCCAGTTCTCCTTTGTGAGAAGCGCTTGAGGATGCTTGTACGCGGCTCTGAGTTTGTTGAAAGGTGTGTCTTCGATATCGATAGTCTTCTTCGTGTAGCCTACTAACCGCAGTCCGATATCCCAGATGAGTACCGCATCGTCTGTTCCTAGCATCGCTACAGATTGGATCGTATCAATCAGCAAGGTTCGGATCGTCCAATGGACCGGTTTCCCGGCATCACCGAACTCCTTGATGTATGGTGTTCCGTCTAATTGAGTTACTAATTGAGCTATGTCTAGTCGCTTCATTATGCCTCCTATGATGTTGGGGCGTCGTAGAAGGGAACCCACATTGTTGGTGCGACCCCTTCGTTGACTCCAACCCGGACGAATCCTTGAATTGTGTTCCCAGCCGTCCACGTCGAAATTGGGTTGACGGCACTCGCGGCACTCGCAGATATGAAATCAATAAAGCCCTCAGAGGCATCCCCTTGATCAAGGGAAATAACGGGCCTATTCCCTGATGAACTCGCTTGATCGATATGTACTTGCCCAATCGGAGACGGCGTGCCAAATCCGGTTACGCCAGTGGTTTTAACAACCATCTTCGCTCCAGATCCGCTGCCTAACTGTCCGATGAAGAATTCAGTGCCGTCCAAGCCTGCGATATCGCTGTCAGCCAATCCTACTGCCCACTTCAGATCTCCGGCTGTTGAGAGTTTTACAGCCGCTTCCTTCGCCGCATCTCCCCTATCCACATTTACGTAGGCATGATTCCTGCCATCTATATGCATTGTTGTCTGAATCCCAAGGCTGTAAATATGCAACATCGAGTCCGGCTCAATTGTCCCGAACCCTACGAAGCCGCTGGAAAGAAACGTAGCGAGATCGCTATACACCCCTCCGTCGATTGAAGATTGGAAGTCAAGTGCGCCAGTTGGTGCCGCCGCGCCCGTAATCGGACGAGCGAAAGCGCGGAACGCGACAGCCATTGAAGATCCAACATCCGTTTCCCATCCGTAACCTTGCCAAATAGATGGAGGAGATAGTTGGACCCGCTCGCCAGTCAGCGCAGCCGTCGTGTTGATGAGCTTGAGGCCATAGTCGCCTTGAGTCGCAGCAATCGCCGCTTTCGTGATGGTCTGCTGTTTGTCCGTGTCATCCCAATGTAAACCAGTAGATGCTTTCAGTCCCCCCGCAGCCTTAAAGAATATCTCGCCAGCGTTCGCAGCCTCAATCGGGTCCATGATCTGCGCAATTTCATCCGCCGCGCACACCAATTCAACAACGCTGCCAATTGCAAACTCATGAGCCTCATCGCCAATCGAGACGTTCTTAGCCAAGGCGTAGTCCGCCGCGCCGCCGCCCATCGTCAGCGTATTCGTTACCCTGCTCGTGTAAATGACAAGACACCATTTCGATTCATCTGCATTGTGTACGTAGACCACATGGCCTAACGGCGTCGGTGATGGGAACAACGACCCGTCAGTCAGTACCAATGTGGTGCTAGTCCCTCTCGTGAATGCCGCCGTCAATGTGCTCTGTACTTGATTCGCGCTAGGCGCAGCAATAGTCGTCATCTCTCACCTCCGTATGCGCGGGACTCGTATGAATCCCGCGCTATATCAATCCTAGCCTGGTGCAAATTTCGTTGCGATAGTGAACTCAATCGAGTTTCCAGTCTCAACGTTGATCGCAGCGAACACGCCACGCAGGAACATCAACCCCGCAGTTAGATTCGTCCACGTTCCAACCTCAGTAATCGCCTGAGGCCCAGCTGCTTCAGCGATCGTTCCCACTGTTTGATAGGTATCCGTCTCTGCGCCCGCGTCTCCTGAGGCAACTACAGAATCAGTCCCCTCTGTACGTGCTTCTGCACCTGGCGTACCTAGATCAACGTCCGTGCGATCCGTTGCCATAACTCCAGTTCCCCACTCGATCCACTTGGGCGATGTTGCGGCAAGAGCCAGGATACACGCTGCACAATGTTCCAATCCAACATCAGACATGCTTACGTCATCAGCCATTATTCATCTCCTCTTTTCTCTTAGCTTTGCTGCGATCTTCGAGCATCTTCAACTTCTTCTCAGTGCTCGCCTTCTCTTTCTTCGTCTGCTTCCCTACTATCACTCCAAGGTCTGCAAGCAGTTCTCCATTTTCGTCGAACACCCGCGCCTTAATCGTAGTTTCAGCCTTACCCCTCGCCGCTGTCACGCCCATTCTATACCTCCTCTAGTGTGAATGATGCACCCTTCCACAACCACTGATCCATCGCCAGTAGCCTTGTCCGCTTTATCGGTTTGAAGACTACCGTGTATTCGTCCACTGATAGATCCTCTCTCTCCACCTTGAAGTTGAGCCACGTCCCACGGTTGTATTCCGTCATCAGCAAATCTAAATCTGCTTGCGTTATCACCGAGTAGGTAAGCTTGAATTTCTTCTTCGTAGCAATCCTGTCTATCACTAGATCACCGTTGGCTACACGCCCTTTTCTGTCGATGGTGTAGTCCTCTTCTAAGAATGCACTCCATCCCGTCTCAAACAACGTCTCTGAGCCTTCAACGCCTAGCCATAGCCGCCCGTTCATGCTACACCTCCTCGCCGTTCTTCCTCCACCTGCAGTGGATCGTATAGGAGCTGGGCCAGCTTGGTGACTAGATCAGAAGATGAGCCGCCTCTCGGACCGCCGCCCATCTCGTCTTGCGCGTCTAGGAATCCAGCGGTGACCGCTTGTCCTAGTTTCTCGTAGTCAAGCACCTCTTCAAATCCAGCCGCGCCGATAGGTTCGCCACCATGAACAACTGCTATCTGAGGTGCGCCGATTGGTCCAGGGACAACGCCGCCCTCTGCGTAGCCTGGTATAGATGAGGCAAATACCGACAACGCGCCCCACCCTACAAGGTATCGAGCACCAGCCGCCGCATGTGCTACTCCAAGAACAGGATTAAGAGATAAGAATGCAGCCGCTGATTTGACAGCTTCTGCCGCCGCCAATGCCAACAACTCATCTGCCAGAAATGCGGTGAAGTCGCCAAACATATCACGCAGCGTTCCAGCAACCCCCGTGCGGTGTGTCTCATATTCGCTCTGTGCTATTCCTAGAGCTGTCTCTAAAGCCGTCTGAGATCCTTCTGCATATTCGTCGCGGATACTCTGAAGGTTTTCCTGGTGCGTCTTCTCTTCTTCTTCACGCGTTCCCGCCATGTCAACGAAGTCAGTAACCATATCGACAAGCGCAGTCGCGGCATATTGCGCGACTCTTTCCCACATCGACGCATAATCTGCCGCGATCTCTTCATTAGTTTCTGCAATGTCTTCTGCCAAATCTGCTGCGACGATTGCCGCTGCCGCTGCACGAGCTAGAGCTTCTTTATAAAACGTTAGCTGTTCATCGGTAAGCCTTATTAGTCCTGTAGCTACTTTATCTGCCGTGTCTCTGGCTGCACCACCGACCAAGGCCAACGGATTTAAGACGGCCAGGAGATTGCTCGACATTAGCTCGCTCGATACTCGGACTTGGACAGCCATCTTCTGTATGCTACCTATGGCAACGCCTGTAATGGCAGACCAACGAATTACCATGCCATCTAGCAAGTCGCCAGTGATAGCCTCAAACTGTTCTGCCGTGTATCCGTACGCTTCTGCGATGTCTCCCATGTCTTCGTTGAACCGAGAGACAACCTCATCAAATCTCATCCCATCTTGAAGACGTTGCACGGCGACTATCTGTGCTTTGACAACATCGCCCATCAGGTCACTTACAGTCCTCGTCGTTTCGCCGACGCCTTCCACGTAGACTTTGATGGCATTGCTGGCAACACGTATCCCATCTACCAATGACGATGCGACAGCTTCAGTTACAACGACAGCCTCTCCCTCTTCCGTAACTAGATCTCTGAACGCTTGTGCTAGATCCTGTAGCTCATCATAGACGCCAGCGACGCCGCCCTCTGATTCAAAGTATGCCAACGCCGCAACAACAGCTAGGATAGAAGCCGCGACAGGATTAGCTGCAACCCAAAGAAGTGTGAATCCAGCGGCAACAGTTATCAGCGCTGTCTTGACTAGCGTTGCGTTCTCCTGTAGCCATTTCAGACTATCAAGCAGGCCGTTGAATATCGCCGTGATACTCTTGCCGATAGCTTCCTGATTCTCTTCAAGCCACGAAAGCAGATCCTGTAAACTTTTAGTGAGATCCTTACCGATTGCCGTCTGTAGCCGTTCCCACCAAGCTGCTATTTTATCTAGCTCGTGTTTGATGCCATCCGCCATTTCCTCATAGGCTGTTTTTGTGTTCCCTGCTGCTTCCTCCGCGTTGGCCACTTTCTCAGAGAACGCATCGAAGTGAACACCAGTAGCCTGAAGGACTACACCGCCAGCTTCTATAGATCCAAACATATCCTTTACGCTTATATCTGAATCCGCTGCGTAGTCACCGATGATCTCAAACGCATCGGCAAGAGTACCGCCAGCATCTATGAACTTCGGGAATGTAACACCGGCAGCTTTCTCGAATGTGTCAGATGCTATCGTGCCAGCCTTCGACAATTCTCCCAACGCGACATTCATCCTAGATGCTGCTACAGATGTTAAGACACCCTGAGATGTTAGCTCTGCCATCCATCCAGCAATACTTGAGAACGAGATCCCAAGGTCGGCTGCTGTCGGAGCTACTTTATACAGCTCACTGGACAGTTCTCCCATCGTCGTTATTCCATCAGCAACGATAGAGAAGAACATGTCAGAATAGCCTCTGGCTGTGTCTACCTCCGAGCCATAAGCGTTCATCACTTGGGCAAGTCCAACGACCATGCTTTCTAGCTCAACAGCTCCGCCAATAGCAGCCTCGCCAGCGATTTCTAAGTAAGTGAACACATTCTCACGAGGAACACCGGCTGAGATCGCCTGATATAGGGCAGGGATGATCTCTGACGGCAGGATGCCTATAGCTTCAGACAGTTCCATAACATCTTCAATCATCACGTCTTTAGCTTCAGATGAGAGATCAGGCATCAAAGTAAATACCTGACGCATCTCCGTGTCGAAGTCTACGAACGTCTTGACAGCGGATACACCAAAGGCGACAACCGCAGCAGCCGCAGCAGCCGCAGCGAGCTTGGCAGCTTTCGTGATAGCCGCGCCCATCTTCGTGACGCCCTTCTGGAACTTGTTTACCTTAGTGGTAGACGTTCCCATCTTCTTATCGAAGTCACGAGTATCAGCTAGAACTGCAACAACCATCGAGCCTACGCTGCCTAGAGCCATGTCACCCCCTCACAACTCCTGTCTTTGCCAACTGCGGATATGCCTTGTGCAACGCTTCCCGATCCGCTACGGCTGGCTGTTTCTTCTTCTCTGGATCAACGCCGCGCAGTCTGTTCTGTAGCGCCCACGCCTGCGTCCACCACCACACCAACTGCTCGACGTTCATCGTCCACAGGACTACACGTGGCTCCCAGTGCATCAGAGCCGTAGTTTCACCGACGAGCCTACCTAGCCTTATGCTGTCTCGTCGGTCTCTGCGTTTCCCTCTTCACCCTCCAAGAACTCTTCTGCCTTGTCGGTCATCGGAGATAGCACGAACTTCATGAAGACTGCAAACTTGGCATAGTTCAAATGTGCCATAAGGAACTCAGGCGTAATCTTCGGATTGCTAACAACGCAAACATCAGACACCATCTGGAACATCTCTGCCATAGTTCCGTTAGCGTCTCTCTCTGCCTCAGCTACCGCAGCGTCGCGGTCTTGGAACTTAGCCATTCTCAATACCACGCCAACCGGGATCGTTGAAACGTCAACAACCTCGCCGCCTACTCGCGCTAATCTAGGTTCGATAACCAGTGCGTCGAAATCATAGATACCTTGTGAATCTTGCTGTGCTCTCATGATGCCTCCTATGTGGGGCGCAGTCCGACCGGGCCACGCCCTCAAGTTCTCTTATGCCGTTTGCTGCGTGTCAACGATCTCGAACAACTGCTCACCGCTGTCCAGATCATTGTCGAGCCGACCATTCATCTTGATTGGAACCAACGCAGGATCTATGTCGTCGTCAGATGGGAAGTCGATCTTAATCCCTCCATCCGGCGTAGCTGAGAAGATCGTGCATTGCAGCGTCTTCGCAGGTGTGGAAGCGTCCGAGTTCGTAATCCTCACGACTTGAGGTGTGAAGGTGCTGAACCCGCCGCCCGTGTAGGTACGACTTGCAAGAGGGACGTAGGTGTACGTGTTGGCGTAAACCGTCGCCCCAGCCGCGATTGCACCGCGAGTAATCGTAACCGTCCCAGTCTCAGCCTCTCCGGTACACGTTTCATCGACCGTGATTACCGTCGTCGTAAAGGCTGTGACAGTCTTTACCCCATTGTTGCCTGCTTCTGCGCATCCGGAGACAATGATATGGTCGCCGATTGCTAGATTCGCAAGATACGTTTCCGCGCTAAGCGTGTAGGTCTTGGCAGGCGTAGCAACAGTGATAGCACCTGAAGCTGTGACGATAGGTGTCGCGAATGCCCGCGAAATGCCAGTCCAGCCTTGCGCGTCGGTCGTGATAACATAATCACAGTCACGAACGTAAACGATTGTCGGTGTAGCTACATCACCCACTGTGATAAGCGTTACTTCCGATCCGTCGCCGTTCTTGTGTGCGAGTCGTGTGACGTCATAGGCAGTCAACACCACGTCCTCGTCAGTGACCGCGACCGAGTCTGTATTCGCCGCAACAACTGAGTGCACCCCAGAGTAAACCCTCGCCAGATTGTCCCAGTTGATCTCCATCCAGTTACCAGAGATCCCGCACCTGTGATTCCGAATGCCCAACTCGATAGGACCGGCGTTGTCAGTTTCCACCGACACACTATCGAACGTCTCTTCCCATACAACATCGCGTAATGCTCCAACGTTGACCAAGTCCCCAACATCGGGGCCAACCTCCATCAGGCATGATCCCCATTTCACCGCTGTTGATTCTTGTACAGTCGTCTGCTGCTTGTGGTTTGGCATCTAGTCTTCCTCCCAATACTTGAGCTGTATGTCCACGGGACACAAATGCAACTTAACCTCAGGGTCGTATATGTCGCGCTTACCCTGAAAATGGCATGAGATGATCTGTACCCCCTCGCTAGTCCCTTTATATCTCTGCAGGCAGTAGTCTATGAGTTGCGCTATCTGACGCGCTTCAAGGTATGTCTTAGACCACGGCGTTAATTGCCAGCGCGGATGAGCCACGCCTAGAAGTTGGTCGTGTTGTTCGCTCACTTCATACATTGTTATATCAGGCAATGTCGGCGTTTGCCGAAGTGGTGACGGATAGACTCGCGTTCCCACCACGGCTGCAATCTCGGCATCGCCTCTGAGAAGAGCCATCAGTGCTTGCTGTATGTCTGCCATTACGCCCCCACCTTCTTCAGTACGTTTTTCAGCGCCCGTCTCACTTCGTCCCGAACCTCTGCCTTGTTGTTGTCAAGCGCAGGCCGCAAGTATGGTGACTGTCCTATCTTGTGCTGGAATGCAGCGAACTCTTGCACGGCAGCGTAGACAACATCCGTCCCGACTAGGATCTCTGCCTGGCCGCCCTTCTTCAGCGTGTTGGCAACCGTCGCCACTGCTCCCATGTCCGCAGGCATCTCTCGCATATTCACGCCGTCGCTATCTGGCTGCGGCTTAGTGATGTCCCTCGTCTGAGTCCCGATGTGGATAGACCGCGCAAGGTTTCCTGACAGCTTCGGGGCAAGCCTCTTTGCGTCGTTTGAAATGATGAAGGAACCGGCAATGAGCGAAGCGCCGAACGTCTTATCAACGTCTAGGCCAGCGTCTCTCATTGCCTTCATCAGCTTATCCCCGCCCTCAACTTCCATCCGAATCATAAGGCTCCTAGCTGTGGCAGAAGTGTCTGAAGTGGACGTGCAGCGTCTTGCTGCCAGCCGTCTCACACTTCGCTCGATAGTAGATAGTTTCGCCAAGTGGAATGTGTTCTCCCCTCGCCGACGATTGACCAGTGCTTGAAACTTGGTTCGTCCCAGATACCGTTCGCCACGATGAGATCATAACCTTGGCCGCGCCGTAAGATACCTCTACGTGGTAGACTGTATCTGCCGTATTCGCGCTCTCAGTTATCATCCCAGTGACATGCCCCTTACAGGCTGCGAACTTAGAAGACAGCGTGATCGGGGTATCTGGGGTATCGTCTACAACCTCAGCCCAGGCGGACCACGTATCTGCATCGGCGTGCGCCGTCAATATGCAATTCAAGCTAGGTTCGTCTGGGAATACATCTGTATCGTGCTTGGCCAACTCCATCAGATTGTCGAGCGTGAGCACTTTCCCGTTTAGTATTGTTCCCGCCATGTCATCACCTCCTGAGCCATGGGGCGAGGTTTCCCCCGCCCCAGTTATACTACTCCTGTGGTGCTAGGTATCCGGTGTCTTCGATGGCTTCGTATCCAACTGCGATCTTGCAAGACTGAGCAACGCCCGTCGCCCCACCTGCAATCGACAACTGGATCTTGGTCCCTATCTCAATCCGCATCGCACCCGTCCACGACAGTTCGGATTCAGTGAGAAGGTTCGTCACGTCGCCATCTGTCGTGTCGATGATAACTCCAGGTGTGGCATCGTCTGTCTGAACCGAGATCGAAGTCAACGCGCCAGCGGTTACAGTTGTCGGCTGCTTGATTGACAGCCACTTCAACATTACCGGCTTGGTCGTACCGAGAAACAGGTCGTAGTCCGCCACCACTTGGTTCAAGTCTTCGGTCGTGATAGCAACCTGATTCTCTCCAACCAGCTTCTTGAAGTCGGCAGCCTTAGTCCCAAGGACTACTCCATCTGATCCCGTGTCAGCAAGAGCCGCCGCAACGTCTGTCGAGATCTTCGTCAAACCAATCGTCGCATCATCCAGCCGGTCAGTTACCAGCAAGGTTGTCAAGTCCTTGCCGTCTACATCAGGAACGCCCAACATCTGCAGCAACGATGGATCGTAAGTTCGCCCCAAGAAGCTTCCAAGGTTCGTCATTACTCGTGGTACTCCATTTAGTGAAACACTCATGTTAGTTCACCTCCGCTCACTACTGAGCGATATTTCGCTACAACGTGGCAAACGTAGGCTACGCCATGCGCCCCGCCTCCAATCGTTAATTCAATCTCCGTCCCAACTGGGATGTACATCTCGCCACTCCAACTAATCTGAGCCTCTTCCGTCAGATTCACAACTGCTCCAGCTACAGAATCGAAGATCACTCCAGGTGTCGCATCGTCCGTCGCCACAGCGATACTCGTCAACGCCCCGCCGCCTGCGATATTCGGACAGCGCACGATCAGCGATTCCAATATCGCCGCCTGAGTTGCACCTGTGAACATTGCATAAGCCCCGGCCGCTTGGTTCAGGTCGATGGTCGTTGCCGCAATCTGGCTACGTGCCATCACCTGAGGATCGGTATCTGCCGAGATGTCAGCCTGTTCAACGATCATGTTCGACCAAACCGCCGCCGGGATGTAAGCGATGTTTCCGTCTACCGTCGCTTCGATCCCAGAGACTACCAGCTTGTACACGTCGCCAGCCGCCCACTCCGCAGCGAGGAATTGATAATCCTCAAACACGCGCCCATCAGCCTTGCCGAACGTCGGCTGTGTAACGCCTACAGTTGTGAACGCTGCGCCACCTGTAGAGATAGACAGCACCTGAGAGATCCCGGTGATGTCAATGTTGGCCGAAACGACCGCCCCAGTCTCAATGTCCATGATAGAGATTGAGAACTGCTGATAGGCGTTCTCTTCCACCGTCGCGCTGATAGACGGGACAACTCGCGTCCGCCCTGCCGTCCCTCCAAGGTTAGCCACGATCCATTCTGAGTTCGTGACAAGCTGCTTGATGTACGCGCCGAATAGGTCAACATCTGTTATCGCCCCAGCCGCCGCCGTTACGTCAAGCTGCCCAAAGAGAAGCCCTAGCAAATCTCCTGCATTGTGCCCAGCCATGACTCCTCCTTATACGTCAGCATTGTCAACTTCAAAGAACCATTCCACCCTATCACCAACATCAGAACCGTCTACCCAAGCGTCGGAAGCGTTATCAGTCGCTATCATCGCGCTCGCATCTGGGCTAAGTGTGACGTGGTGCGCTTCTGCCTTAGCTTGAGTCTCTCCAAAGTAGATGTATCCATCATTCGTCGGGTCTGCATGGACAACAAGGTGATGACCCTGCGGAACCCGATGAGCCGTAAGCTGTTGAGCCGTGCCCACTGTGATAACCAGTGAACCCGTCTCGAATGTCTGTTTGTTGTCCATTACATTAGGTCACCTTCCTTACAAGTAGCCGCGTCGTATTATCCATAGAACCGGACTGTGGGAGCAGGATGTCGTATCGAACGCCATCAACGACCGCAGACATCTCCGCTGTGATCGTCGGATAGTATCCGTTGAACGAGATCGTGTGATCAGCAAACACGTATGTCATGTCTGTTTGCTTGACCTCAGTACCACCACCAACCGCGTTCACAGCGTCCGCGCAAGACAGATCCACGTGCCCTGCAAAGTCTGCCCACCCTTCAACGATAGCACCGGAGTCATCCTCAACCGAAGTTGGCTCCTGAATCGTACACAACGAGGGATAGAAGTCGGCTAGTTCGTCGTTCATCCGTGAATCAAGGATGCCTCTAGTCATATTGTTGCCTCATTGATGGGGAGCTGAATGATTTGATGTAGAAACAGAACAGCCCGTTGCAGTGCGTCCAAGCCGAGCAACGGGCTATAAGACCAACGCCGCGAAGCGAAATGATCTATGTAAGCAGTATACCCGCTGCGTACCGCAATCGCAAGTTTCATAAGTCTTCCATCGCCTCGTTTATCAGTTGCTCTCTCACTGACCAGGGACCGAGCGCCATAGAAGCAATCTCGAAACCTGCGTCGTCCGAAGCCGCCATAGCCTGCTCTCTTAGCCCTTGTGCTCGTAGCCGCATCTCCGCAGCCACCTTCGCGCCGTCCGTCTTCAGGTCTAGACGTTCAATGACCTTGAGGACCATCAACTGATTCGACGCCCACGATTCTAATGCGAGCGCCGAAGCGTTGTAGATGGCCGCACCATCAAGATCCGCAGCAAGAGTAAGGAAGGCGTCAATCTCGGTGTCATCGTAGAACTCGTTCGCCTCTACGGTGTCCTGTATCAACAGCCTAACCTTTCCCCTGTTAGTCGCCACGTCATATGTGAGCGTCATTTCCGCTCCCTACGATCCCTTGTGTTCACTAGCGGCCTGCAATTCCTGCCAAGTCACCAGCCCAGGGAGTCCCTCTTCCACACTCTTCTCGCCTGGATCTCCACAATGAGGAGAAACGCACTTGGTAGTAAAGCCGTGTTCTGCAACAACCTCAAGCTCTGCCGTCACGTATTCAGCTATCTCTACCATTTTATCCCACGCAAGACCCGTAAACGCCGTGTGGCCGAGCACATGATTTGCAATCGCTGCAGCCCTGCGCTCTGCCGGAGTATCTCCAAAGGTATCCCTTGTTTCATTGGGCATAGTCCCTCCTAGCCAACCTGCGCATAGGCACATCGAGGATCAATGTAGCATCCACCGAGCACCATTCGCACACGGTACATCACGTCATCAGAATCAAAGTCACCGTCGAAAGGACTAATCGGAGCACCTGTCATACCGACCTTATTGCTGGCCTTCATGCAGATCTCAGGAGTCTCATGTCCCAACAGATGATCCAAGCCGATAGCGTAACCGAAGCCAGTATCAGCGAACAGATACCACGTAGTTGCCACGTTGCCGCTCGTGTCAATCTGACCAAGCCATGGATCGACATGAATCTGAATACCATGTCGCGGAATCGGACTGGTCGTGCCGTAAGGCAGAACCGCAGCACCAGGACCATCAACATACTGAAGCGCCGTCGAAGTCGTGATCTGCCATGCTGTATCCTCAAGCTGAATCGGGACTACCAAATGCAGCCCACGGATAACAAGCGGTCGCCCGTTGACGTCCGTCTGTGCAGCTATGAGTCCTAACGTTGTCTGAATGTTCGCAGGCGTTAGCGCAAGTGCACCAAGGTTCGTTACGTTCACACCGTCACCGTCAATAATCGGAGCACCGAATAACAACACATCCGGCCCAGTTGCGTCTGCATACAATCCAGTTACCTCGTTGTGCTCAGTGTTGACTGCCATCTTCGCGTAATCCTCAGGGATGTCATTGAAAGCACCCATGCCGTCGTTGACCAAAGCCTCCCAAGAGATGTCAAACTGCTCGCCGATCTTGCGGACCTGTCGCGTGTATCGTGACATTGAACTTGGAGTGACGAGATACTCGCCCTTCTCTCCGACCTCACGCAACACTCCGCGTCCACCGTTACGTCGATACCGTGCGTGCGCGTTGAAGTTCGGGACCGTTCCCATCTTCGTGTATGCCGCGAACTCCGGCTGCACGATACCATACTGCGCCATCAGTTCCCGCTCGATTACCGTACCAAACAGATACGGGAAATCGGTGGTAGTGACAGCTTCCATCAGCCTGAATTGATGGCGATGCGGTCGCAAGTGAGGCGTGTTGTTGATCATGTCCATCGCCTCTTGAATACGCGCCTCGCTAAAACCCTGGCCGTTTATCGGTTTCCAATTTGCCCAATCTAATCCCGCCTCTGCAAACGTCTGCGTCATTACTGGCATATCCCTCACCCTTCCTTATTCGGAACCACGCCTGCGTCACGATGTTGCTTTTCCTTCACGTGTCGTTTCTTTGGGCGTCTTCCCCTTCCTTTTTTTCGCTGCGTCCTTCGCTCGCTTGGATCGCTTTTCTTTGGCATCCTCACGTTCCTTCTCTTCAATAGCCCTGTCTAGTTCACGCGCCTTCTGGCAATCCTGTGTCGTTACCTCAAGAATCGCCTTTTGGCCTTCGAGCTGGGATACCTCAGCATCAATCTTCTCAATCTGTATCTGAAGATCGCGCCTACTGTATGCCAGCTCGCCCAGATGAGACATAAGCCCTCGATGTCGCTGTCTAAGATTGTCGAGAACCAACGTGCTCCGCTCAGTCATTGAAGCCTCCTGCTATGCCAAGCTCAAGAGCGTCTCAGCGGCATTGGCGGCAAAATCTGTAAGAGCTGCTGCTGCCTGTGTCACGTGGTCCTTGCTAATACATCCACTGGCAAGAAGCACCTGAGTATCCTGTCCACCTGCACCGCCATTCAGCTCCATGATGCACGAGTTAAACTCGTTCTCGCACGCAACCGTGTCTGTGCTGAACTCCACGCCACCCTGGAACCACATACCATTGGCTCTGAACCTGTCGCCCACGTTATAACAATCGACGTAGACCAAGCCACTGATTTCGTTCCCGCCTAAGCCCTTACCGTCCATGTAGATCTTGATCAGACAGGCAACTGTGTGGGTCGAGACAAGTGACATGTCCGTGTCTGTTGCGTTGTAGAACCCGCAGTTACGGAAGTTGACAATGAGCTTCTTGCCAGCGGTCATGTTCGTGTCAGTGATCTGAACACCATTGACGCCATCAGCGCCACCGATCATCAGATTGGAGAAGATGCAGTTGATACCACTCGCACCGATTACCGCGTCCGGCGCAATCAGAATAGCTTCGTCCCCTGCCGATGCGTAGATAATCGTGGACTCGTGATCAGCCGACATCCCAGTAATCATCACATCATTGATGTCAGGCCATGCCAGCGAAGCCGCCGAAGTGTACTGCCCAGGCATCAGCATAATCGTCTTCTTTTCAGCCGTTACCGCAGCAAGCGCCGTGGCAAGTGTCAGGTACGGGAAGAAGAACGAGCCATCGCCATCATCGTCGCCGTCAAGCGAAACCCAGATGTAGCTATCGTTCGCGTACCCCAAGGCTTCCCATGCAGGATCTTGGTGCACCTTAACCGCGAGTACAGCAGCGGTTCCAGACGCGCCCAATGCTCCACACGCTACACCAAACGGAATCTGTGTCTCCGCAGTCTGGATCTTACTCAGTATGCAAGTCGTGGTATTGATATAGATGCGATCTCCGCGTGCGATTGCGGACGTTCCGCCGTCATTCGAGGCAACTACGTTCAGCCACCAAATACCCTCGGTGTCAACCGCAATCAGATCTGTTACTGCAGCCGCGCCCTTCATGGCAACACCAACAATCTTGCCGATACAGACAGGATCTTTACCGTCAACCATCCCATCAGTGTGGCTTGGGTGAGTTAGTACCGACTCTTCAAAGGTCAATACTCGACCCTCTCCGCCAGAGCTACACTGCTCACCTGCCAACTGCCCAGTGTTCACATAAATGTCTGTCGTAGGCATTCTCTACACCCCCCAGAATAGTTCAGCCAACCGTGTGGCCTCTTCCTTCGTCTTGCCCTCGGCAAAGTATGTGGCTGCTTTATCAACCACGCGTTTGTCGTGCGCTGCCGTCTCTTCAAGGATAGCCTCGCCGTCGCCCATGCCGGAGATTCCCGGCTTCTTGTGGGTGATGCTCTCGACGTATTCGCCTTCCGACTTGACAGCCTCTTCGATGAGAGTAGCCAGAGCAGCTTCGTCGAGCTTGCCATCCTTCATCGGCGCACCCTTCGTCAACGATTCGATCAGCCGTTTCTTCGTCACGTCAGGGAGCTTGTCGTGCTTCTTGTCGGCAAGTGCTTCAACGATCTTATCCTGCGCAATCCGCAAGGCGTGAGCCTCAGCAAGTTTCGTGTTGCTCTCAAGAAGCGCGTCTCGCTCCGTCGCAACAGTGTCTCGTTCCTGGGTCAAGGTCGTAACCTTCCCTTGGGATTCGGTCAACTGTTCTTGTAGCTTTGTGTCTGGCATCTTATCCCCCTCTCCTTTGGGTTCATCCAACCATTCCATGAATCGCGCTTCTTCTGTCCTGCCATCACTCTCGACAAAGCCAGCCGCTTCCATGAACTCGTTTACCTTTCCATCTGCAACCGCAGTTGCAGCTTCAAATGCTACCATCTTTCCGCCGCGTCCAGCCTGTGTAACGAAGTCGAACGTAGCCCCAGGATTGAAGCTCTCAGCTACCTTCGTCTTCTTCCCAGCAACTGACTCCATTACAACCGAACCGCCTGCACGGATAGACACGCCAATGTCGGTTCCCAGATCCTCTAGGAACGGTCGCCAATGCTCTGCTACCTTCACATCGCCATACAACCCAGGTCCAGCCGCGCCAGCCTTCTCATAGATCGGAGTACCGACCACCGATCCGGCAAGATCACGTAAGGATCTCTCCGGCCTGTCTTTCCGTTCCGTCCTACTCGGATGGTCGATGAACACCAAACCACCGTCGAAGGCATTAGCATCACGGGCAAGCTGATCCTCTTTGTAGAACGCCGATGATCCCTGGCCAGGACTGATCACCCGCACTCGTGCGATTCCTTCCTCGTTGATGAACTTCATTTCCCCTCCCACGGGATAAGCTGCCCCGCCTGCTCGACGAATGTCATATCGACCGGCTCGTTGGACTCTGCCGCTAAGTCGGCTGCCTCTTTAAGAACACGTTGCCGCTCATCTTTGTCTAGCTTCATCATTTCAACAGCCGTAAGCGGCGTCTTCTCCCGCACGTCGTCGTCTTCGATAGCCTTCCGAAGCACTTCCTTCAGTGAAACAGTCTCAGGCATCTCACCCCTCCTACTTGCCTTTCCTTCCGCCGCTGGGATTGGCGCAACCGCCGCGCCCCGTATTGCCTTTGCCGCCTCCGCTACCGTTATGCACTGGTGTTCCCTTAGCCATGTCTACTCCCTCTTCTCAAACTGAATGCCGTTATCGCCGTTGATCGGCTTACGGTGGTCAATCTCACCTGTCAGAATCCCGCTTGCTATTCCATTCGGGAAAGCCTTGCAACTCTGACCATCTTTGCTCACGTGCTTGCATTGGTTACAGATGCCTTCTCCGATAGTGATGAAGCCTAAGCCAGCATCGCCAAATCGAGCAGCCCTTGTCATATCTCCTCCAACACAATCTTCGTCCAATTCACGCCAGGAACCTCGCCTACATCTCCCAGGTCTTGTAGATCAGTGACGCGATACCTTGTGCCTCTTCTAAGGATGATTTCTTTCTCGTTAGCGTACATCCGCAGTGATGCACCATTGATCTCTACTCCTGTCTTTGACTTAATTTCAAACATTACAGAATTCCCTATTTTCCCCTCATTACAGAATTCCGCAGCGGCACTACGGCTCATCGATGAACTAGAAGACGCATTGAACACCATTGGCTTCTGGCTGAACGCCGCATCTCTCATAGCGTTTATTGAATCATCGCTAAGATCATGCAGTCCGCGATACACAGTGCCTTTGTAATTTGGAGCCTTGTCAAGCAATTCGTTGAACTGCTTCACAGATTTCCCAACTTTCTTAGAGATTGCAATTCCAGCTGGCGTTTGCTCGACATCTCGTATTGCCGTATATCCGCCCTTCTGCCAGTATGCTAGAACTTCGTTCTCATCCAGTGTCATATTATTCGCCCATTCTTGAGGCGTCATCTCTTTGCTAACTGGTGGTTTCTTTTTAGGCTTAGGTGCTGAAGGAGCCTTCGGTTTACTGGCTGTCTTCTTAGCCTTAGCTGTTGTCGGTTTCTTTACAGGCTTGCCAGCCTTCAGTTCTTCAGCGGCATCCTCATCCCCACGCGCCACTCGATAACGTGAACCACACCGGCAACCTGGGAACCGAGGCGGCTGCTCATTCCCACTACTGAACTGCGCGTCCGCTGGTATCCACTCTTCGGCCTGATTTCTCGCGCAGCCCGTACTGACCTTAGAATCGTTGGATGTCTTCCATGACTTCTCCATGTCGATACCTGCATCCGTAATCTCGTCAACTAGCTCACGCTGCCCATGCTCGTAGGCTACGGCGTTCTCGTTGATGGCGACCAAGTGCGCCCTAGACTGGATGTGCTCCTGAGGCTTGCCAATAGCGAACTCGCTGAATCGCTTGGAGATCTGCTTGGCAACCGTATCGTAATCCTTGCCCTCTTCGATACCCTTGCTGACCATGTTGCGGATAGTCTCTTTGGTCGTATCGTTGACCTCTGTAACCGCCTCAGCCGCTCGCTCCTTAGCCCACGCGGTTGCCTTGGGATCATCCAGCGCGAACGCCTTCTGCATTGACAGCTCGTCGGCTAGATCGTCCCATCCAGCTTCTACACCATCGCGCAGCCCATCAACTATGAACCGCTCGCCGTCGTTGATCGTCGTCTTGAACGCGCCATCAAGGATCGAGTCTATGTCGCTTACCGCGGACTCTTGGAAGTACTTCTTCAGCGATGGGAGCTTCTTCGCAACTAGCCTGCCCTGCCAGCTAAACCACTTGGCGACGTTCTTCTCTAGCCGGTCAACATCTCGCTTCCTTTCCAAAGCAGACACGGCCTCAAGTAGAGAGACCGCGCAACTTGAAACTCTGGCGAGACATCCGGTGCTAGTCAGGTTGCATCATAGGTTCCTTCTCATCAGCTTCCTTGCTTGCCTTAGCCTCGACCGTCGCGTGGTACTCTACCATCATGGATTTCTTACACCACTGGCAAGTGTGTCTCTGCGCACGAGTATATGAGTCTGGTTCATGTACGATTACTTCAAGCGCCTTATCGCAATAAGGGCACGTAACAACAGCACTCGCATTCCAATTACTCATCGTCAACCTCCTTGCTCTCTTCCAGGCTAATGATCCGCGCCGACATCAAATCCATCTGCTCGCTCATTCCCTTCTCAGTCGCCGCGTCTTGCGCCAACTCTTCAGACATCGGACCGAACACCGTCAGCAGAAGGGCTATCTGTCGCGTCTCTTCGCCTATCGCTTCTATACGTTCAATGGCGCTCAGCTTCTCAATGGCGAGATTGCCGAGTCGTTCCTTGAGTGCCTTGGTCTTGGTTTCGAGACTCTGTTGCGCGATCATGGTTGGTCCTTGCTATCTTCACTTACGTAAGGGCAACTCAGCTTCCAACTGCCATGCACGCCCTTGGCACACTCTTCACACGAGTATCTCTTGCCGCCGATCCAGCAATGGTCGCTAGTTGATTCCTTGCCATCTTTATGCTTCATCTCCAGCCTCCTTGCTTGCTACCTTGAATGCTTCCTTGAACGTCTCAACGAGTTCCTTCACGATCTCTTCACGGTCCACGCCCCGCGTCTCTGACAGCGCCTCAATCGCCTGTTGCAGATCGTTGACCGCGCCAGCTACAGCCTTGGCCTCAGGTTCCTCGCCCTCAGGAAACAGCTTCTTCATAACCTCTTCGATGGATGTCTCACCAAGCACCCTCAGCAGGCGTTCGGTCGTGTACTCCGCGTCAATCGTCCCAGCCAACGGACTACCGTTGAGCGTCGCCGCCGAAACGATGGCATCAACCTGAGCCTTCTGGTCATCCTCAACCAGCGATGGGAAGTCAATACTTACTGACGTGTCAATCGGCTTGCCCTTCAGGTCGGCGTCTTCGTTCTCAGTATCATCGGCGTAGACAAAGTGCTGCTCTTCCCAGGCGTCTTCTTCCCATTCGCCCGTCAGATTGCCCTTGATCGCCGGATCATCGCTACGGTATCCCACATCCGCCTTCGTCTGAATGACGAACTCGCAGATGTCTTCCCAGATGCTCTCCCACAGGAGCTGCCTAAGCGAGAAGGATAGCTCTGTAGGTCGATTCAACGAACGAGCGGTCGCCAATGTGCCTACTGAGACATCGCCGTAGAAGGTCTCAGGCAGGCCCGTGGCCGCGCAGACCATCAGTAACAACCGCCGTCCGTCTTCCGCCGAAGTCGTAGCACCCGCTGTACGCATCGGCGTCATCTTTGTATCCGCATCGCTGATGAAGACTGAACCAGCAGCAGGCGCTGGCTTGTATTGGTCGCTCGATAGATTCGAGTCTAGTTTCGCCTTAGCCGCAATTCGCCCCGCCGATCCAGTCTTCTTCACCATCGCCCAAGCGAACTTGGCATAGGATCGAACGATAGTAGCCCAGTCGGTTAGGAATCGGTTGTATGCTCGCGCCCAGTCTTGGGCAGCATATAGCTCTGAAGTACCGAACTTCTGATCTAGCGCAGCGTTGACCTTGACGTGCATCATCGGCTTGTCCCAGTTCACAGGCTTGCCATCAATCATGTCAAGCTCATCGTCTGGGTGATAGCACCAATCGGGGTAATACTCCTTTCGGATAGTATTGAAACGCCCTAGTGTATCGCGTGTTTGCGACCACTGGCGCTCATAGTACCAAGCCTCGTAGCGGTCATCTGGGTTCGTCTTGATGTCCTGAATCTCACTGAACGGGACCATGCTGAGCCTCGTGTCTCCATCCTTGTTGCTGAAGAACACGGGGAATAGGTTAGCGTCGATGGCGAGATCCTTGTCCGCCTTAACCATCGACAGGATGTTGGTGAGAGCCTTGCGATTCTTCCTATCAGCTAAGAACGCTTGCACAACCTCATCAACTACTGGGTGATTAGCCTTGATTGTGACGCCATTGCCGAACACGTAGTTGGCCTGAGTCTTGGCAGCGCGACCGATCAGAGGGTTCTTGAGGTAGAAGAGTAGAGACTCTTTGCATATCTTGCGAAGTGCTGGCCGCGTGAACTCAGTGTCGGACCCACCGGATAGCTTATCCCAGCCACGGTCCTCTAGTTCAAGCTCCAGCTCAGCTAGACGTTCCTGGTAGTTGTCACGCATCACACGGACGTCTTCGCTCAACGATGCAACAGTGGGTTTGGCCATAGCGATCTCCCTGTCACCCTCTATTTATAGCACACTTGCGGCTGTTGTGCAAACCAGGGGCGTTACTGTCCGTATGGTGTTGCATCCAAGACAGCCATCAACTCGTTCGCAAGCTCGACAGACTTTCGCACTGAACTTGCATCCTCAATCGAAAGATTCGCAATTGATTTGACATAGCTTCTAGCTGTTGCAATCACTTGGTTCGCGTCCTTAGTCCATTCGCTAAACGGTATCATGTACTTCATCATCATCGGCTCCCTATATCTGCGCACTTGCCCGGTGGCTCTGTTGTCACGAAACGCCCTGAACTGTGGCCGGCCATCTTCTATGCGGAAGTCCATCTTGTGAACCAACCCGCAATCGCAGCACGATAGCTTGTATCCTTCCATCACTGGCTGTACCCATTCGCCTTCATCCGGCTGTTCGTATCTCATCACGCCTCCTATTCACTCTCCACAGCGAACTCACGAATCATACGGCGCTCTCGTTGCACTCTCAGCACCTCTTTCCGCTTGTCTCTGAACTTCTTCGTCTCGCGGATGTTCTGGATCTCCGCGCGGTTGATGCCGTGTACGGCTTCGGCAAGATTATTATGCGAGCTGTGCTTCTCTTTCAGTTCCTTACGCTTCCAACGCATGATGAACGCGGATGTATCGCGGCCTGGCTTGGGCTGCTCTTTGTCGAACGCGTCGATCATGTCGGATAGGGTAACGATGCGGTGCGTCATTCTGTCTCCATCGCTAGGACGAAGGCGCGGGTAATGGCGCGCCCAGACGTTACCCCCATTTGTTCGTCTCCTCTGCACGGCTCATAGAGTCCATACGTTCTCGATGAGCCTCTGATGTGCCTGATGTATTCTACACCACAACCGCCAAATCCTGGCCCAATCCTGTGGAGATAGAGATATTTGTCCGGGAACCACAACTCAACAGTCGCAGCGATGTCGTTTGGGTAGTCTGGCAATTCGTAGAGACAGTCTTCTCGTTCTCCCCTTGCGTCAACCCATCCATCTGGAGGCCTCCCGCACGGGCCTCTATCGTCATGCCCGGTGATATCGCTAGTCTCACAGTAGTATATCCACCCCATCAACTCAGCCGCCTTGATTCTCAACTCAACGTCAGGCATCTCCATCACGTCATCTCGCGTCATCATCTACCCCCCGCAGCACTTCTTGTACTTCTTACCTGACCCACACGGGCACGGATCGTTGCGCCCCACATCCTTCGCGCCTTTGTAGTTGGCTGCGTGAATGAACCGCCCCAGCATCCCGCCTGATAGCTTGCTTCTGAACCGCTTTGACATGCCTTTCGGCTTCTGCATCGTCGGTCGGTTGCTTCCTGGTCGGCTACTCATACAATCACCTCTCCCCAGCCCAGCCGCGCCCTCATATCGTCGTTGATCTCCACGTATTGAGGCATCTCTATGACGGGCCGCCATTCACCTGTTGCCCAATCAAGCAACCACTCTGCAAACATTGTACCTGGCCCTGGATAAGCCCGCTTGCGAACGCATATAAGTTCTTTCGTTCCGGGGATCGTCTTCCCTGATTCGTCAACATCCACTTTATAAACTGGCGTAACTTCAACTCTCATCCTCTACCTCCTCCCACACATTTCCTGCACAACGCCCTCCACTTGTAGCCAGTGAAGGCTAGGCCACACGACCTACACCGATTGTAGGATGTAGATGATTTGCGTATTAAATCGTGAGGCCAGTCTCGGAGTGTCCTATCATCCACCTCAGCTTGCCGCTCCATTTGGGTCAACGCATTGTCTAGATTCTCAGCCGTGAGTGCCACTTTGACCACCGGATACCTCCTCGTCCTTCCATATCTGCGTCCACTCGCGCATCTCAGTCACTGGGAACACCTTGAACTGAAAGCTCGGTCCATCCGCAGTGTTGAACGGACCACGGACATACAGCAGCATCGTTCCATCCTTGGACGTTACCTTGGCGTCGAATTGGAGCTGGGGCATCGTGCTCCTTTACTTCAGAACTAGACAAGCTATGTGTGCTGCAACAACCGCTGTCGCTATCGCCGTTACTATGGCAGATATGGTAGCTACCTTGACGTCGTGCATGTCTATCTTCATCGCGCCTCCTTATGCTCAGTACTTTATAAGCGTGCGCACCCTCATTTTATCGCATGGATACGACGTTCGCAACTTCGTGTGTTTTGCCGGATGCGCGTCAGAAAAATACGACATCATCCATGTTTAAGGGACGGCGGATACCAGGACCACACCGCGTATGTATTCCACTCAGCCGTGTTAGCCTTGCGACCTCAGCCTCTAACTCCTCAATGCGACGGATAGCTGCCTCAGCCGAACACTCGCCATCGCAAATGAACGGGTTAGTGAATCTGTTTAGCTGTTGAACCTGGCTTGCGTCAAGACTCTTCGTTGACATAGCAATCACCTCCTAGTACGGACTGATCTCCTCTCCGAGATCCACTTCCATCGTGCCGCGTTCCTCTAGCGGTGCGCTTTCTAGCGTGTGCGCCCCGTAGCGTGCGCAATCTGGGAGGTCGTCATACTTCTTAATCGGATTCTCTGCGCCTTCCACTATCTTGCCCGTCACTGGGTCGGTCGGCCAGCGGTACTTTGCCATCTGATCCATGAACACAGGCGCGCGTCCGCGCATCACCTTAAACCGTCCTGTCTTGATAAGACCTGTTAGTGTGATGATCCCTGGCCTAACTGGGTTCATTGCCTTGTAGAATGGCCCACAGCCATGAGCAGCTAGGTTCACTACGTCAGTCAATCGGGCGGGATCATATATCCATCCTTGGTTCAACCCCTCTTGAAGATCAAGCATACCATCTGCGTAATCTTCCGCTGACTGCACAACCTCGTTGTAGTATTCATGGTAGACGTAGTAGACGCCATGATTCCATGCGAACATGAGCGCCCCGTAACGCACAGCGGGATCAACCATCGTGTACGTCGGCCAGTCCTCAGGTATATCGAACGGCTCAACGTAGCAGCTATCATCGAAGTCTGGATAGACAAGGCCAAACGGCTTGCGGAACTTGCCCTCCCATCGCATCTCGTATAGCCATGGTGGTAGCGTCCGCTTGGCTCGTTCCATCTCTTCCACAGGGTAGAGCGGATTCGCTGTTGACGGGAACTCAAGGATGCAAATGTCTGGGTCGCCCTGCTTCCACGCAACATACAGCGCCTCGTAATACCAGCCCATGTTCGTAGGGTATCCACAGAACAGCACAGGCGCTCGATGGAATGCGGTACGGCTCATGATGATAGGCCAGATGAGGGACTTCATCTCGGATGGTTCGTCAAGGATCGCCCCTCTGACGTGCTGGCCTTCGATGCGATACGGCTTCTCAGCAGAGCGCAGATAGATGTTTCCGCCAGTCGGTAGCTCATATCGTCGTCCGCTGATGTGGTAATGGCCTTCAAGGTTAGTGTCTGCGAAGTGTCCAACGATCTCAGGCAACACCATGTCGTTCACCATATCACCAGTGCATCCGATAGCAAGATACCGTGCGCCCTTTCCATTCCCAGCGGCGGCGTCACGGTTGATGAGATACGCCAACCACACAGGAGCCCAATACGTCTTACCCGCGCCAGTCCCACCAAGCATGACGATGAATCGCTTGCCCTCGTCTACAGCGTCCAGCGTGTCCTCTTGGAACCAGTAGGGCGTGATGATCTTCTCAGGCGCGGTTGTTGGCAATCGGCTCCTTGCGCTGCAAGACAATTCGTTCAACCAACGCGACGTTCCGACGGCGTTCAGACTGCGAGATGTTCGGGTTATACTCGCCGCATCCAATCCATGTACCACAGAAGCCGCACACCCAGTCATTTACATACCCGTCGAATCCCTCACGGTAAATACCGTCTACCTCTTCATCGCAGAACGGGCAGTAACGTTTCGCCAGTGACCACGGATCCGAACGGCAGATGTGAATTGTTGGCTGCTTCACCATGAGATCTGCCCGAAGACGATCAACTGTATCAGCGAGAATAGGCCGAACACGATAAGGCTCGACGCCACAAGCGCACCAAGGCAGACTAGCATCGTTCGCCACACCGTCATGATTGCGCATCCTCTGGGATCTCTGCCCATCCTTCAATCGGAGCTGCCTTGCCTGCAAAGTACGCACGATAAGGAGTGAACCATATCTTATCTCTGGCGTCATATGACCCGAGAACGAACCTCTCGAATGACGTACCCTGCGGCCTCCAACTATCGACACGGTCTTGACTGGTCTTCTCTTCTCTCAAGAACAGCGCAACACGCATGGATTCTTCAGGCAACCTCTCCTCAACAGGGATGAAGTCTAGCTTGACCTCGATGTGTCCTTGAAGTGGCTCTGCAAACTGAGATTCACCAACCAGTATTCTCTCTGTGACTGGGCCGCATCGACACTGTTCTGGCTCGCGATTTCCGTCTCCGAGATCAATAGAGCAGATGGTTTCATGTTCTCCATACCTGGCCCCATCGCTCTTAGGGTCGAACACCTCGCCGCACGACTCGCATTGGAAGATCCTCACTTGACCGGCCTTCATCTCAGTCATCGTCCGCCTCCTCGCTGAACTCTTTCCATCTCCTGCCGATCCACGCATTGAGCATAGAACGCATCTGCCAGCTTACATTCGCGCTCGTATCTAATCATCGTTCTGATAGTCCCAACGATCACACGCCCAGGCAGGCTCACAATAGCCCACGCTACAGATAGAATGTCAATCACTCTCATCTCCAACCTCCTTGTCCTTCTTACTGCGCATGATCACCAACGGGCCTTTCACGGTATGCTCGACTTCTGACTTCAGCGGCTGATCGAGTCCAAGCAACTTAGCTCTGCGGTCCATGATTCTCAGCAATCTATCTACCACAGGGAGTCCGTCGTCTTTATCTGGGCCTAGTTTATCTGATAGTTTCTCCTGCATGTGGTCCAATCTGGCGGCCTCAAGCTCGCGCAACTCAGTAACCGGCTCTCGGTTCGCCTCGCCTAACGCACTCATGACTGCCTTGTATGAAGCAGCAGGGCCAGCGTATCCAAGCGCATCAGCAATTACCTCAAACGTCTTGCCCTTCTTTCTGAGTTCAAGGGCGGCAAGCCATCGCTCGCGTGCCTTCAGTCTGCGCTTGCTTGTCTTCGACTCACCCGGCATCCTGCGTCACCACCTCAGAGAATAGGTCGAGCGGCTTTGCTGCGTTCTGCGCTGCGTATAGATTGTTCACAGCCACCGCATAGTATTCCGGCTTCAGTTCAATTCCGACGAACTCACGGCCATGCTCGATCGCTACATAGCCGGTCGATCCAATCCCAGCGAACGGGTCAAGGATCAAGTCGCCTGGATTGCTCCACAACTTCACGCACCGTTCGATTGTCTCGAGCTGTAGTGGGCAGATATGGCGCTCATCTTTCTCTGTCCTAGCTACTCGCACATTCAGCGTATGCGTCTCTCGGATGTTATACCATATTGGCCTTGCCCATTCGATCCAAGTGTTGTTGTCCATCTCGCCGGATTCAACAGGAGTAACAGGCATCACGTTGTCTCCAGGCTTCTTGAATACTAGCACGTAATCTGCCAACGCAGGACGGAGAGCAGATGAGTCCTTGTTGAGCGTAACGAACATCAGCGACTTAGCTTTCGTGCGGATTGCCTGCGCCTGAGGATCTTTGTCTATACACACCTCGCCATAATACTGCCATCCACGATCGTCAAACGCTCTGATAACGTCGCCACGAAAGTCCTTCAAGCCGATGTAGCCGTCATGGATCTTCGTCGCTGGAACCTGGGCAACGTGGACAGCGCAGTTGCGGCCAGGTGCAGTCACCCTCAATAGCTCATCGATGATGTATTGGAAGTGAGTGAAGAACTCAGTAGGCGTCTTGCTGTTCCCGAGATCTCTTTCAGTCGGACTATACGTATACAGCGATAAAAATGGAGGAGAGAATACGGATAAACCAACGCTATCCGTGTCAACTTCTCTCATACGCTCAACGCTATCTCCTAGCTTGATCCGCCATCCATCGCCAATCTCCTCGGATTCAGCGTAGTGAAATTCAACAGCAGACGCTTCCTCGATCTCGTCTTTCTCGTATTGCTGGACGTTCTTGATGAGTTCTTCAGTCATGGCTTTTGCTTGTCCTTCCTTTCGCATCACGTTAGCGAAGATGTCTTTCTCGATGTCAGCGAGCACGATCTTGACATTGACTGGCTTTGTTTGCCCGAAGCGATAGCATCTGCGGATCGCCTGATAGTACGATTCCCATGAGTCGGACAGGCCAACGAATAGCATATTGTGGCAGTTCTGGAAGTTCATTCCGAACCCGGCTATCTTCGGCTTTGTAACAAGAACGCGAATCCTGCCATCTTGGAACGCTTCGAGCTGGTCGCTCTTGTAATCCAGCGAGTCGCTGCCTTGAACCTCAACAGCGCCAGCAATTGCCTTTGCTATTGCGTGGCTTTCATCGTTCAACCCGCACCATACTATCCATTGTTCATCACTATCGTTCACCATCTGAGCAGCAGCCTCGACCTTTGCTCCGATAGTTTCGCGTCTTACTTTCGCCCTGTCCTGAATCCCCTTGAGTTCATCAAGGAACAATCTCCCACTAGGAACGTATCCAGCATCAACATAGAGAGGTTCGATCGTCAATGGAGGGAGCGCGAATCCGTCATCGTCATATCCAAGATCCGATGGAAGTCGAACGCTCATACCCCACGATGCCATCCATTTGTAGAACGACTCACGAGCGTGCCCCTTAATCCTCCATCCTTGCGCGTTCTTCTTATTTGATTCGTGGACGAAGAAACATGCCAGCATATCAACTCGAGACATGATGCCAAGGAACTCAGCATGATTCGCAATCTCAGCGATGTCATTTGGGGCTGGTGTCGCAGTACAGCATAGGCGATAAGGAACATCTGCGAACATCTCGCACAACTTCACTCGCGTCTTTCCGTCTAGCGATTTCAGAATACTAGATTCATCCAGCACAACAGCGCCGAATTGAGACGCATCAAACTTGTCTATCATCTCATAGTTTGTGATGTAGATACCGTGTCCGTCTGGTTGTTCTCTGACGTACTGGACTTCAACGTCGATCTTCTTTGCCTCACGAACTGTCTGCCTGGCCACACTCAGAGGCGCAACGATTAGCGTATTGCATCCAGTCAACCGCGCCCACTCTACCTGAATGAACGTCTTGCCTAGCCCAGTGTCTGCGAAGACGGCAGCTCTGCCCTTACGGATAGCCCATCTCGTGAGATCGCGCTGGAACGGGAATAGGAATGCGTTTATCTCGCTGTCATCAACAGCTCTCCCGCTTGAGCGAAACTGTATCCTCTTCGAGTCTAGGAACGCGACATATTCTCGCGTCGAGAGTTCGCTCTTTTGTCCAACTTCGGCAACCATTCTACCTCCTTGCTCGCTACATTATATCCGATCTCACGTCTAGGATGAAGTTTCAGCGGCGTCCGCATCCTGCTTGATCGTCGTTTTCATCGTCGCCTCATCGAAACTCACGTATCCCTTTGCGCACCATCTCATCATATCGAATAGCGCATCGTACAAGGACTGCGCAGCGACATCGTTCACGCCGAAGTATATATCCTTGCCAGCGACGCCATCGCACAGAGACACGTGCCACCGCCCTTTCGTTGACTGGCATAACTCGAACTCAGTAATCAGCATACACGCCTTCTCGAACTCAGCACCAACAGGAACAATCTCAACCCATATCCCGTTAATCATCAGCATCCTCCCTCGCGTTGATCTCGTCGCACAGATCGACAGCCGTTCGCAGCCGAGCCGTGTTCACTCCGATGTCCGTCGTGTCCGATCGTCTAGTCTCTGCCATCTTGACTGAGCCACCGAACGAGCTGAGAATCAACAGCGCCACCTCTAGCGTGCCAACGTACTCCACCAATTCTGCTTTCTTCATCTGGTCAATCGCTTGCATTATGCCTCCTTACCGCCTCTCACGTATCGCCCTTTGATCAGAGCGAATGCCTCTGCCACATCTGGAGTAACTTGCAGAAAACCAAGATACTTTGTCTTGCCAGTCTCCTCATCTAGCTGCCAATAATGCGCTCTGTTCGTTTTCCTCTTAGTCCTAACCTTGTCCACCTCAGCCCAGAACTCAGGCAGTTTCGCCGTCAATCCCATCAGCCGCTCCACATCATCTTCTGGAATCTTCCTAAGCGCGTCGATGGCGTTGATGTCCAAGCCCCTCACCGAATCCATCTCCTCGGAATTAAGCCAATCGCCGATAGGAAATAGCCCTAACGCCTCTGAGAATGGAAGTCCAATGAGAGTGAGGAACGTGCGGAAGCTCGCCTTGACGCCAAACTGTGCTACCTCTGGGCATACACGGAACAGCTCAGGGGTCTTCTTGCTTGGACGGAAGTGGGCGATGGACTTAGCTAAATCGAACTCTGCCTCGTTGCGACGGCGTAGTGCGTCAACCAACAACGGATACTCCTCGACGGCAGCTCTCCACGCTGGCCACTGATGGAAGAATATCTGATCGTGCGAAATGCGTCGGCGCTCCTCATCGACCAGCTCAAGCACGCCTGCGCTGCGTGAGAACTCTACGATAAGCGGCTGGTTGTGGCCTGAGCGACCGTCGAGTCTATCGTGACACGCCTTGCAGCCAAACAGAAGCACGTCTGGATCGTTGCAGTCTGCGTCTTCAGGCATCCCGCCGTGGCCTTGGTGCTGAGTGTGGACGATCATTGAGCCTTCGGTTGGCGTATCGTGAAAAAGTTCACAATATCCGCCAGACTCTTTGATGACTTTCTTACGTGCGTCTGCGCTAACGGGCATTAGCGGCCTTGCCTAAGATCGGACAGCGCACGAGTCAGATCCATGCTAGATCTCCTAGTGGCAGCAGTCTCTTTTGTGTCCCAATAAGCGTATCCATATTCTGTCTTGGTAGGGCTATGCTTGCAACGCTTAGCCTTCTTCAGAAACCTCTCGGCCTCGAATATCGCTGCGTCTAGCATTACCATTTCCATCACGCCTCCTTGCTCATCTTATCGCGCAACGCCTGACGGATCGTGTCGTTCTTGTTCTCCCTTGATTCCAGATAGGCGATTACGTCTAAGCTGGTATTGTCACTGATTGCCATTATCGTGCTCCTGTTGTGCCTCTATCTCTCTGTCAATCTCAGCCTGTATCATGCGGTCAATGTCAACTTGTATGGCTCTCTCTTCCTCGTATGCCTGCCACTTGCCCTGTTCCTCATCGCACTGCCGACACGGATACTCATGAGGTTCATTCGGATGCACCTCGCAGTGGCCACGCCTTAGAGGTGTTCCATAGATTGAATAGGCCATCATGCCTCTATCATTTCTCTTGCTCCATCTGTGCCCTAAGCGCACGTTTCATCGCGCCGTTCATGCTATCGCTATCGCTGTGTTTCTTCTTCTCAAGGTACTCAACAATGTCGGCATCGTTCTCGTCGTGTAGTTGCAGAGTGAATCGTTCTACTGCCATGTTTCCTCCCTTGCATACCTAATCATATCACACTGCACAACGATAGTCAAACGCCAAACGAGAGCTGCCCCGTCTTATTCAAGCTCCACTGCGCACGCGACTTCTTCTCGCCCCGCTCTGTCTCCCAGTAGATCGTCTCAGTCTCGATCGGATAGCCGTCATGACGCAGCTCGGTGATACGCGCACCGCCCTCGATGCAGCCGAAGCGGTTCAAGCAGTCAAGACGTGATAGCTTGTCGCCGTTCTGTAGCGCCGCTAGGATGTCAGACTTCTGGGACATCAGACGCCTCCTTGATAGCGAGTTCAGACAGCGCATAGGTCGGCAAGCATGGGAGATCTGCCTTAGCAAATAGCCCGATTGCGCCCTCTGCTGCGTACCAGAAATGGCCTTCACCGACAATCATCAATCCATTGTTTCTTCCTGCTCGCCTTACATTGACAAGAACTAACGATGGTTTCTCTGATGTCTCACCGAATTTCCATCCGTAGAACCACCACGAACCGATTTCGTCCGGCCAATCTGTGGACCACTCCGCTTTCATCATCGCCTCCTCACGCTATCCTCATTCCGTTCGTACCTTCGCGCACCATCGCTGGCTGCCTACGTGGTTTCAGATACGCCCCATCCACCTGCCTGAATATGCGAGTATCAATCACGCCCTCGACGTCCTTGAACCTGTATACGTCGCTTGTCATCTTCTCTATGTGCGCATCGGACGGCCAGCCCGGCAAGCTATCAGCCCACTTGACAAGCTTTCGTGTCTCATCAGCTTTGCTCGGGCGCTGTGCTTTCTTGAACGCTTTATTCTTGGCAACGTAAGCCTCGACTTGTGACTTCAGGAACAGCAGCCTCACGCCGCCGCAAGCATGAGGGCGGGCAACTCGCAACACATCCCATCCATGCGACCTCGCGCGATCTCTGGCATGGCTAAGAGAGCACCCCATCATCTGCGCGGCTTCGGCTGTGCCTATGCGTTCGTCAGGCATCGTTCTCCTCAAGCATCTCGCACGCGGCTGCGTACTGTGCCAGCATATCGCTAGGCGTCATCGACTCTGGATTGTCCCACATCATGTGGAGCGCATCACGAATCGGTCGTAGCTTCGCGGCGATGATTGGCGCATAATAAGCAACCTCTTCCTCTCTATCTCTGATTGTCGGTATATCGCCATGGAATGTTCCGTCATACAACGCCCCAGCAATCTCATCAGCTATCTTCATCACGCCTCCTTGTACAAATACGTTGCCTTCTCTTCGTCCGATAGCACCTTGAACCGCCCCCACATATCCCAGAAGCCACGCGGCCAATTCTTGCGTACAGCGTGGTCAGATCTGCGCAGTGGGAACGGACCGAAATTACTATGCACCTCGAACAGGTATCCGTCGTACTCGTAGATCGGATGGAAGCCACAAACGAAGCCATCAGGTACGCCGGGTTTGTCGCTCTTCAGTCGTAGGCACGGCATCATTCCTCCTTCTTCTTTCTAGCGTTCTCGTAATAATCCGAGCCGCGCTTACAGCTATTCGTTACTGTACCGCTACCGTTGCCAGATGGCGCATCCTTCCAGTCTTCCCAGTGGCGGTCAGGACCAAGGAACGTCGCGGGCTGCTTGATGAACTTCGGCTCTGTCTTCTCTTGCTCGCAGAACATCCGGTAATGCTTAGCCGCCTCGATCAGCACGGCGAACTCGATAGGACGGTGACCGCCATCTCCCGGCCTCCCGACGAACGTGGTTGTATGCCACGCCTTCTTAGCAGCTACCTTGCCAACGCCTCGCTTCATGGCTTTGAACTCGTTCCAGAATTGCTCGAAGTCTTCGCCATCATTTGGAAGCGGTTCTTCCTTATGCTGATCCTGTTCCTTTCTCTGTTCCTGTTCCTTGTGGTATACGGCCCCGATAGGGTATCGATAGGGTATATCTAATTCTGAGTACCGTTCGAGGAAAGCGCCTATCAATGGGCTGTTGTGCAAATCAAGTAGGTACTTCTCGATATTCCTCAGCAGCTTGATGGAATGGCTCTGATACTCGAACATATTCACCACCCAAATTAGCTCGGATAGGGTATCCGCCATAACGATCTCAGCACCGGATAGGGTATCGATACCCTTTCCAACATCTGCCAATCTGATACCAGTCTCATGGCTTACCGTTGTATTTGGCATGTAGTACAGTCCTGAGAAGTGCGCGTGTGGTGATGTGATGAAGTACAGGAAGAGCAGTTTGTTGGTTGTACTTAGTTGGCGAACCTTTGGATCTGTCCAAAACTTCGCATCGATAGTTCGATACATTCTCTATCAGCTCCTCTTTGCGTAAGAGTGTGCGGGTGCGGCCTGTCCTCGCAAAGACAGGCACGAAGAGCGCCTAGGTACAAGCCGCCCCACTAACAGATTGTAACAGATCACGCCGTTGAATCCAACTGTTAAGCAATCCTTAAGAGTTGCGTATACCATTTTGTTGACGCCACCGAAAAGGTATCACGCCTCCTCGTCTCCAACTTTACCACACGCAGGGCACACATAAGACGGGCCGAATTGATTATCGCCAGGTACTTCTACGTCGCAGTCATCCAGGATCCACCTATTGCCGCACGTTTTGCACGTTACCATCACGCCTCCTCTCGATTACATCCTTGACACATCTTGCCCAGCCGATAGGATCTTTGCGAACCATGCCACCTGTTAGCTGGAAGATCGCCCAGCCTAGCTCCGTCGCATTGTTTCTCTTCTCATAGTCGTTAGCCATCCGAACGCCTCGGTTGTGCGCACCGTTGGCAAACTCGCCGCCGTCAATCTCAACGCCTACCTTCACGTCGACAGCCGCAAAGTCTAGTAGCCATCTACGTTTGGGATAAAACTTGTACTGCTGAACCATCTCCACGTCGACAACCTTCAGAGCGAACGCGAATGCGGCTTCTAGTTTGCTAGGCATATCTCACTCCTAATCCAAGAGGCAGCCACCGCCCCGACACCTATGCCGTTTCGTTTGATTCGGGCCGAAGCCCACGATGGCTCCTCATATCAATCATTTCTTCGCGATCTCAAACTTCATCGGCGTGTCCCTTCTAGGAGCCATCCACTTGACTCGCCGCACATTCAGCACCCATCGCCTTATCGTAGTGATTGGTATATTCATGTGACGTCCTATTTCAGCATACGTCATGCCTTGTTCGTGCAGTTCTATTGCAGCACCACGGCGGCGTACTGAGTATCTCATTTCATCAACCTTTCCACTTCCGCGAACCAGGCCGCCCGTGCCTCGTGCGCTCGCATATCTGCTTGGACGGCCTCAAGCCCTAAGCGGCTCAAAGTCTGGGTGTTGGCTACTTGTACTGGTTCAACGTCCTCAGGCGGCTGCTGTGTATCTGACGGCTTCTCAGGAGCTAATCCCTTCGAGACTGCATAGAACGCGACGACGTGCCAACAGAGCTTCCGGGCGTCGCACGGGCACGTCGTGTTGAGGATCGACTTGTCGCCTGGATCGTCAACGTGCGGCTCGATGTGGACGCGGTATAAGGTGTCGGATGTACGCGACTTGACATCGGCCAATCTAGGGCTATCTGAGCTGATCGTCACGAGGTCGCGGACGTTTGGCGGCAGCTCGGGGATCTTGGCAAGTATAGCTGAGACTAGGACTTTCATCACGCCTCCTTAATCACACCACGACCAGCCACAGTACGGGCAAGCCATGATGTGCGTTGTCTCTGCTTCATCGAGCGTGTACTTGCTAGTCCATCGCTTACCACAGTTCACGCATTGCGAGTGCGCGAAGTGAGGAACGTCGTTCGCTTTGCAGTATCTACGCTGTGCAGCTATCTTGTCTTCGTGTTCACTCGTCATCGCACTCTCCATCCTCTCCGCAACTCGGACACCATCCAATCGACGCGTCAACCGGACGCAGCTCTTCGTAGCGATCCTTCGTCCAGCGGTTGCCACACTTCTTACATTCAATCATCACGCACCCCTCATCGCAAAGTTCAGCTTCACGAAGTCTGAGTTCTTCAACTCGCTATCCGCTAGGTCAACGCCTTGTGACTTGAACCACTCAAGCAGCTTGCCTTCCGTCCAGCCTTTCGACTTCGCTGCGACTACCACGTTGCGTAGCTCGTTGATCCCGCGCTTGCCAGAGTGATCTAGTACCAGTGCGTTTACGTCCGGATAGTCTTGCGGGAGTGTGATTGGATCAGTCGGCGTATCTGCCTGTTGAACTAACTGCTTGCCGCTCTCGCGTTTCGCCGCCTGCACGTCTGCATCCGTCGTCGCGTCAGCTTCTGGATCGTCGCCCCATGAGATAAGGAACTTACCGGAGCAGGCGTACTTTATCGCGGCTGTATCAGCTTTCATCACAGCCTTGTCTCCTGAGTCCATACCAGATCCAAGCCCCTCAGCTTTAGAGATGAAGATGCCATCAGTGAAATACAGAGTTGTCTTCACAGCAGCGAGTGACTTTGATCCGCCATTCGCAGATTGCACGATATGAAACTCTTGGACATCCGATTCGCTCTCTACGCTGATGCCTTCGACTACACATTCGTCGCGCACTCTGTCGAGAACCTTACGTGCTGACGTGTAATTGTATCCGCCGAAGTTACCGCGCTTCTCTGCCTTCGCATCCTTCTGTAGGTATCCAATCGCGTCCATGATGCGAACCATCTTCGCGTTGAACTCAGGCAACAACTCAACGAGCGTTGCGTCCAATACCTTCTCTCCGATGGCTGTAAGGTTCATTCTTCCACCGCCCCAAGATCGACAAGCGCGGCGATTACGGAATCAATGTCGTTGCGAAACTCTCTTAGATAATCCACCGCGCAGTTCAACCCGCTCGGAGTGAAGATGGTGATAGCTGGTGTCGTGTCGCTGTTATTGATCTTGATGACTCCGTATGTCAATCCCTCAGGTATATACGATTCAAACTTATCGCTCGCCTGTCCGTGGTGACTCGCGTTTGTATTGCTCATCGTCATGCCTCCTTACCACAAATCTGTCTGATGCAAACTCGCAACCTTGTCTCGCTCGCATTCTTCAGCGAACGCTGCGTCTTCAATCTGCGCGACCTCAGTCTCGTAGGTTCCTTGATCCACACGCTGATTGTCTACGTAAACTACCATCCGGCTATTCCAGTAGAATTCCTCTATCACGTGACCGTTGATTTCTATCCGCCTGTTTGAGTGCATCACGCCTCCTTATTTCTCTTCGTCCTGAGATGGAATCAACCCTTCTAGCTTTGCCTTCAATTCAGTGAGTTCGGTTTCCAGCGCTGCCCGTTTGCGATACTCATCCATCCACCTTGCATCAGATCTTTTCAGGTTAGCTGTTAAGTCGTCTATCATTGGAGTTGGCTTAGACAATAGGCCTTCTGAGACGAAAGAAACCCCTATTGTTTCCGGCGCTTCTTCTGTTCCAGCAGGCTTGTATACGTACCGACCATCCTTGTATTCTTCATCGATAATAATAGCGTCCGCAAGAGCCTCAATTAGCGCTCCAGTCTTGCTTGTCGCCGCAACCAGCATCTTCCTGCCCTTCGTGTCAATCAATAGATTCATCGTGCCTCCTATTTTACGATCCGCACCTTGAGCGCTCGCTCGAAAGCCATCAGGGTCTTAGAGCTTGGCGGGTACATACCGCGCTCGATGTTCGAGATAGTCTGATTCGTGCATCCCATCCTGGCTGCTAGTTCGTCCTGTGTTATCCCAGGCTTACGTGCCATGATCTCTTCCTGCGTTGGCGTTGCATGCAGCCGCGCATTCTTGATCCGCTCTCCGATAGTCATTCCGTCTCCTCTCCGAACGTATTCATCCAGAAGGAAAGAATCTTCCTCGCTGCTTCCTCGCTGATTTCCATTGCCGTCTTTAGGTATGGGACAGCGGCGAACATATTGATTTTGCCACTCTCTCTGAGGGAATCAAGATAGATCAAACAGCTAGACATCAACTCGTCCGGCCCCGTATCCCAGCTCTCAGGAATCGCTCGCAACAGTTCTACACACTCTTTCTTCAGCTCATCATTAGTCATTCGTAACCTCCTGCGAACTCGTGCTGCTGAACGCCCATATCACCGGCAAGCTCGTCTATCTTGCATAGCGTGCGGTAGAGGAGCGAGCGGTTGCCGTCCTCGCGCGCTTCGTCGGCCTGCTGCTGTAGTTGCTCGATCTCGGTTGTGATGTCCGTGCGGGTCATGTCCGCCTCCCGTCTTCGGGGAGTCGTATTTTCCGATGTTTCCCGTGATTCATAACTGCAAGAACACCAATAGCGCACGGCAAATATCCCTTCGATACGTACCCGCCCTCTATTACTGCTCTGTTAATTGCAGAAGATATAGCGGCTACCCCACCCATCTGCATGATCTTTTCCACATGCTTGATAGTATCAATCCCATTTTTCTCTAGGAAATGCAGCCCAGTGTGTACATGGGCATTCATTTCTCTTCCGTCCGTTATCGCTAATTGGCACAGAATTGCTGACTTGCACGCTTCTTTATTAAGGTTCCACATCCTAATGATTGTTGCAGGATACCTGATGACGTTAATCGTAGACGAGTCTGAAATCTTCAGATCGTGTTCATCAAGCCATTCCTTTATCTCTGTTTCTGGAAACATTCCAGCAGTTATTCTTGCCCTCCATCTGTAATAAGCTGAAACTCCATGGCGGATAGTGTTGGTGTCATAGAATGCTTTTGCTTCTTCTACAGAACCATCTGATTCAAATACCATGGCAGGAACTCGCTTTATGTTCCCGCGCCTCCGTGCGGCTCCAACTCTATGTTGTCCATCAACAACATATAGCTTTCCGTCTTCTCTTTTCATAACCATTATTGTTCCGAAGCTGCTCCAGTTGAAGTTCTTTGCTATAGAAATAATGCTGCGTTCTGTCGCATCTCGCTGATAAGATTCATCAACGATAAGATCCGCAATAGCCACCATGTCGAATCTTCCTTTCTTGCTTTCCTTTTCCCAGCTGTATCGCTCGATCTTGTCCATCGTCCTGCCTCCTTTTCTTACGTAAGTAGACCATACACCATTTATACCTGGAATACAAATCGGCTTTCCTTACATAGCAAAACGGGACGCAGTTTCCCGCGCCCCGCTCTACAAGCGAACTCCTTGTCACGGGAGGTTAAATCGTTCCAGTGATCCACAACCCGACTAACAATCCGATAGCAACGCCGATCAGCGATGCGATGATCCCTTCAATTAGTAGCCAGATCATAGCACGCTCGATGGCGACTGTACCGCGCAGCCTATGTACGGGTTCGCCGGTATCGTCTGAACGTCAACCGTCGTAGCGCCCATCTCGTCTTCCCATTCAGTCGTAATCGTGACGTCGCATCCAGCTCTAGTATCCGTGCCCCAGAATGGACCACACGTAGCAGTCGCGTGAGGGTAGTTGTCGATGTTGCTCTGAGAAGGCGGCGTGTATGGCAATCCTGATGAGCCTTCAATGTGAACCGGCCATCCTTGGATGAACATGATCGCGTTATAGATCATCTCTCCGGTAGGCATCCTGACATGATACACGTCAGGCTTCGGAGGTTGTGCGCCAGTGTAAGGCGGACAGAATACAGCCATCTCTCCATGCTCTCCCCACTCTATCTTCGCGTCAATCATCGTGATAGGTCCGCCTTCAGGATCGTAGGCGTGGGGATAAGTTACGACGTATCGTTGACGAGCGTGAAGTGTCCACAGGTTCGTAATGAAGTTGAGGACTAGACGACCAGGGACAGGTCCAGTATTGCGTAGCCAGATTGTTTCAGTTGCCGTCTGAGAATCGTTGCCGTCGAACCATACGACGGATACCTCGATAGGTAGCTCGTTGACGGTAACTATTAGCGTTCGACTTGTCTGCGTATACGTCTTGCCTTCTACCGAGAATGTGAATTGCCCCCCATCAACGCCAAGCGCGATCAAGGTGACCGAGCAAGGTGGATAATCTGAATCTGGAGCGGACAGAGTAAGCGTGCCTACTGTGTCTGTAGGAAGACAGCCAGCAAGCAAGCCGATTGAAAGTGCTAGAGCTAATAGA
>Ga0222682_1000017_pt1 | contig 41679 bp, 64 predicted proteins | sample AntAcemetage1008_FD_179812 | JGI IMG/M metagenome (GOLD analysis project Ga0222682, IMG submission 179812) | Saline water microbial communities from Ace Lake, Antarctica - #1008 | ecosystem: Environmental > Aquatic > Non-marine Saline and Alkaline > Saline | place: Antarctica: Ace Lake...
ATTTGTTGAAACATTACTAACCAATCCGCTATAATTAGAATTTACTGCATTATCTCCAGAATTAGCACCACTTGTATTTCCTAGAAGTGTTATATCATCATCAGTAACATAATTTTGGTCGCCTGTTAGGGCTGGTGCGAATCCTGTGTGTCCTGCACTAGCATAGTCTAATTGTGAAAAAGAGGCATGGGCTGTTGTGTCTCCGGTATTCGTATAATTACCTGCATTGATGTTTTTCGCTCCCTGGTCTGCTGTCCAATCTAAATGGTCGTTTACTGGAATACTTGCCAAACTATCATGCGCGAAATCTCCGGCTGTGTAGGTTGTGTTTGTATCAGTGTAGTTTGCCGCATTAATCACAGCCGGATTTTGGTCTACTGTCCAATCGACTTCCACATCTTTTGTATAACCAAATGCTCCAATGTCTCCATCACTTAATTGGGTATTTGTATCTGTGTAGTTTCCTGAATGAATGTTTATTGCTCCCTGGTCTGCTGTCCAATCGAGATGCTCGTTTGCTACAAAATCAGAGAACCCATCATGGAAGGCTCCTCCTGCCATTGCCGCACCTGCTGAGGCAACGTTTGTTGAATCTGTGACATCTGCTCCATCTTCAATGTTTAGAGCGCTTCTAGTCTCAGTATAAGAAAGACCTGCAATCACTGCTCCGGCTGAAAATCTTGCGAAGTCGTTTGCTATTGGGGTTCCTGAGGTGCTTACGTTTCCACTAACACCAGTTAAATTTGAACCATCTCCATAGAATTCTGTGGCTGTGACTTTTGTAGCGCCTTCTAGTTCATAAGTATCTCGTAGGTTAATATCGCCCTGTGGTGTGAAGTCTGACATTAGAATATTGCTGGTCTGATGCTTATCCTCGACATCATCTCATCTCTTTGTTTAATTAACTGATTTGCTGTCTCACGCCATTGTGTGTACGGCTCTCCTTTTTGGACATGCATCTCTGCTAATGTGTAGCCTACGATGTCTGTGTAGGATTGTCCGATAATTCTTGCAACGCATGCAATTGCGCAAACCGTATTCATTAATTCGATGAAGATGTGCTCTACTTCTAATTTCACAATGCTGCTCCCGGACTCATGTGTTAAAACTAATTGGTCGAGTGTTATGCTTCCTACTCCTGTTGCAGTTATCTTTGCCGCTTCTCGGTATCCGTCCATTCCTAAAATTTCAACCCAATCATTCTCAGCGAATCCCGTTTCGCTTGCAACGGAGACTGAGACCCCCGTACCTGCGATGGTTGCCGCCGAGGATGTTGTGCTGACTGTCTGTGAATGTATGACACTGCCATACACATATTTGACTACGACAGAATTACGCTTGCTTGAAAATGTTGGCACTTCTGCCCCTGTTCCTAAAAAAATATAACCCGATTCCTTCTGAAGCTCCAAGTCGTCTGGATCCACTGTGGTCCCGTCGATTTTTAAGGCTCTCACGCCCAACACGGGGTTCTTTTCGAGGTGATGCCTACTAGTTCCTTCCCCATCATTAATCTCGATTACCTCTGTCGGTTTGAAATATGTATTAAAAAATCTTGGAATCTTAGCCTCTGCGTCCACTATCATAAGTCCAACATCCGTGTCGCTTATCTCTGCTGCAGCAATTCCACAAATACGCCTAACCTCAGCCACAGTTGCGAAGTCTCCGTCATCTTCAGCCATTGAATATCCCCCTTCCGATAACTCCTAGTAATGCTCCAACCAACATTGTTAAAAATGATAATGCTATTGTTGCCCATGTTGGAAGTCTGTTCGATTGATGATTAAATAATTGTGTGACTTTGGTATCTAGGCCATCAATTTTCTTTTCGACCTTCTCAAACCCTGCTTTAATATTTTCTATCTTTTCCCTGGACACCTTTCCAAACGCACACCCCGCCATTCTATTTGGAGCCATAGGCCTCCTCCAAAATCTTAGCAATATCATCCCTGAATGGAAGTGCATATTCATCGGTACTAGCCCGAATCGTTTTTATTAGTTCTTCTCTTGCAGGGAATATTTTTGTAATGTCCTGGGCCGTCTTTCGACCTATGCCTTTGATTTTTATTAATTCTTCTAGAAATGTGTTTTGGATTTGTTTTGTTTCGACTTTCTTGGATCCAATTTGTCCTTCAGTCGTTTTGACGGAGAACCCATAAGAAATTCCAGCCCTAGCTGTTAACTCTACACTTTCTCCTTTTCTTATTGTGGCCCAATGACAATCCCTTGCTTTCCCGATACGAATCTTAATTGTCCCACCTCTATTGATGAACCACATTTTATTCCTCAACCATCAAGTGTACTGATACGGTTTCTGTTGCTGTTCCAGATGCAAGTGATAATTTAACTCGTCCGTAAACCGTGAATGGCTCATAAACTTTTAATCCTGTGTACGACAATACTGTTTCTGCTCCAGTATTTATGCAAACTGGTGTTCTTGGATAATAAGTCTTATCTGTTGTCGCTGCTGCCAAGTCTAGGATTTTTTGAGCCGAAGCTTCTCCATCCGTGTCTAGGTCAACGGTACAACTGTGCGTCGGATAGTCAACTCCTACTGCAATAACCCTTCCTCTTATAGGTACGCTATAAGCTGAGGCTGAGGTCGCACCTGCTGCAATTGTTGCCGATATTTTGTACTTTGTTATTTTTGACATGTTTGTTTCTCCATTTAGTTGACTTAAGGTCCCTCGACCTCTTGTTTCTTAAAACAAGAAAAATAAATAAAATAAATAAAAAAAATTGTGTTTATTTAACTTCAACGAGTTTGTTTCTTTGTGCGATTCTTCTTGATACGGTCACTACTTCTCCAGGCTTAACTGTTAACCATTTGACTTTCCTTCCATCTACAAATTTAATCTTTATTCCCTTATTGGAAACATTCTTAAATTGTTCAACTTTTGGTTGTTCTGTCTTTGCTTCAACGAGTTTTTCAACTAGTTTTGCTTCGACTGGTTTAACATCTGCTACTTTAACTTCCTTTTGTTGTTCGATTGGTTTAATTTCTTTTGCCATCTTATTCGAATAACACTCGAGAGATTTTCTCGTAGTAAACTGTCAACACTCTAGCTCCTGCTCCCAGGTTTTGCATTCCGATGTATGGAATTAAATCCACGTCATTTGTCAAAGCTGTAGTCACTTCTACACATTTATCATTGATGTAACAATGTGCTTTTCGGTCTGAATCTATTTCAATTCTAAATCGATAAACTGTGCTTGCCGCGCATGTCACTCCACTTGCTTTCGCTGTGTCTGTGCCACCAATTGAACTTTCAACTACCCATCCTGCATCCGTATCGTCAGTTGAATATCTGAAGAATACTTTGTCATCGTCGGTTGCTATTACGGGTGTGTTTGTTAATTTCAAACCTGCCCAGAATAGAATTGTCGCTACTGATGCCGGTGTTTTTATTGCTGCTTCCCAGATTACCTGGTTTTCAGTTCCCCATTTTACTCCCGTCCATGGCGAGTATTCAGAGTCTAGATGTGGCAATAAAATCACTTGATCGTTATCAGCTGCAGTTGTTGTCAAAAGCATAGCCGCGTCCGTTGCCGAATACGTACTACAAGTTGTAACTGCATTTTCTCCCAAAAGTTCGAAGTCTGTACTAATTGCTCGAGCTATTTCAGTTGTGTACACTGCATCAATATCTCCGTTAAGACCAACCTTTCGTCCCATCCATTCAAGATAATATCTCTCTGGACTTCGACTAAAATTTCCCTCAACTTTAACTTTGTCTTTGTACACTCGGTCGCCAGTCATGTTTCCGCTTACTATTCCTTGTCCTACCATTTTAATTCAAAAACGGCAATCTAAAGACGGCCCATTACGTAGATTGTTCTTGCTTCGCTATCAGCTGCTCCTGGAATCAGTAGTCCTGTCGCGTCTGTAATTACTAGGATTGGTTCCCAGTCGTCAGTTGCTCCATAACTTGAAGCGCATACTATCTTTGAGATATCCACAAGTGAACTGATGTCAATCGTATCTGCGTCATCAGCTGTTGCTGGTGTTACTATCTTGTAAACATTAAACCCAACTTGTGGGTCGTTTGTTACCGTACAATCATCTATATCTATTGCTGCTATTTTTTTTACCTCCTGTGTGATTTAGTTGGGATGCCTGTTCTGGCACTGTCGTATGTTTTTTTTCTCCGACCGAGAAAATTCAAATAAAAAAATAAAAATAAAATTGTTATTTATAATATATTGTCAATAAACGCGTTGAACTTTGGATTTTTCATCACTAGACATTGGTACTGCTTTAGATAGAACTTATCCGAATCGTTAGTTTTACCTAGCGCTTCGTATGTTGTATCCTGCAAAACCCTCATCTCGATGTAATCTGTATCAAGGAAGTAAATCTGTTTAGCACCTGAAGTATTGCTCAAATATTGAGAATAAATCATTGGTATTGGACCAGCAATTGTCATTACTGATATAGCAGCTGGTACACCAAATGGTAAGATACCATTAGGAACATCGCTTGGAGAATATCGGTATGTATCCAACATAATCTTTCGCACGTCCTGTAGTGCTGCGCTAGAAGCGATTGCTAACTTAGGGTTACCCGAGTCATCAATAGCGTATCTAACCGCTGTTTCAATATCATTGTATGTTAATGCTGCGCCGTCCAAATCAAGCTGATTTGTTGTACTCTGTAACTTTACGATACCTGAGAATTCAGTTGCGTCTGTGGATGCGTCACCATTAACGATTAAACTTTCTTCCAATTCCTTTAGTGCTCTTGCCGCGGTTAGAACTCTTAATTGCATAGCGTTAGAGGCTGCAACGTTTCCGAATGCACTACCGCCTAACCCAGAACCAGTTCCCTGAAAGCCTTCAAGAACGAACGCAGGTTGCGCTGCTCGTGCAGGTCCAGTAACTCGACCAACTGAATAAAGGAATTTGATTGGCGTAGAGTACCTATCGATTGTATCGTTAGCTTCTCCAAATGCACCATCTTCTAGTGCTGTAAACGCAGCACCTTTTTCAGTTATCTCGTTCCAGTCAGCGTACATTCCCAAGTTTGTCACTCGAGGAATTAGCTCAACTAATGGTGTTCTCTTCCTCGTCTGATCAATCAGCAAAGGAGATAAATAGACTGGAATCATTGCATATCCTGCAGTTCCAGTTCCACCCTGAGTTGTAGTAGTTGCTTTCATGCCGGCCTCTGGCCTCATGTCCACACCACTTACTGGGTCCCAATACATGGTTTTGCTCTTAAGGTTTGCGAACGATTGGAAGTAGGCGTCTTGAAAATCAAGGCCATCTGTACTTCCTGTGAATGCTTGTCCCATTTTAGCAAAGGTCTAAAGGATCAACAGATTTTAAATCAGCTTCAGCTGCTTTCTTATCTGGTTCATTCTCATTGTTGTTCAAGGACTTATGTACGGGTTGTTTTAAAGCATCTGTAATCTTAGCAATGTTCTCTTTCATTTCTGATTGAGCTTCCTTCATAGAAACATTATCTTTCACAACAGCGTCGTACTTTTCGTTCATAGACTTCAATTCGTTTGAAATAGATTTAAGCATCTCAATTGATTTACCTTCAACGTCATTCGAACCTTCGCCTTCTCCAGCATCGCTGCCTTCGTCGGTTTCAGTTTCTTTGTCGTTTTCGTCATCTGTCATCTTAGAATTTTTTGTGTGTAATTTAGTTATATCTTCCGATTTAACGGTTGAATGTGATTTGCTCTTAACTTCGAGTTGTCCTTCTACGCTTGGATCTAGTGATTTTCTTTTCTTATATTCTTCTAGTGCATCCATTGATTTCGTGAATACTTCTGCCATTTGGGCCCGTGTGTTACATGGGTTTCCTGTCATTGCTACATTTAATAGAGTAACATCATTAAGCATTCGAATTGATTTCCCTTCTCTTTGATCGTACGAGATGTCGGTTGGTAGAAATGCCACCGAGAAAGCATCTAAATATTTTTCTATTAGATTTCCTTTGATTGATTTATAGTTTGGATTGTACCTATTGATCTCACACTTGACGCTTGTTGAGTATCTTCCTTTGCCTAAATCTTTAATGGTTGCATCGATTATCTTTCCTGCAGGGATCCTTGTTTTGTTAATTTCTTTTTCCTCATGAGTATCTCCCTTAAACGCTTCGTGTTCTAAATCTAATTTCATATTTCTTTCTAGAATTTGTTTCTGCATAGACTTTTGACAATCCTTTGTCATAATATCGTTTACGAAGTCTATATCGTTTGTGGAAATATCTCCCTCAACATACAGGTGCTCCTCTCCCTTCAGGTTAACTATATTTACGTTGAGGGGAGTAGTGAATGTGAAGCTTGCTTCTTGATCCATAATCAGTCTAACTCTTTTTTTATTATAAATCTACTTTCAAAATTTTAGAAGTATTATTCTGTCTATTTACGTAATGCCTTACTTATTTTTTCTCTTGTTTTCTTAGAATGTTTAAATCCAGTCTTTAAATCGGTATTTGTTCTAGCTTCTAATCCTAGTTTTTTAAATCTATCATATATTGCTGATTTTGATTTAAAACCAAAAAAGTCTGCTATTTTTTTATAATCCCACTTCTTTTCATAATATAAATTTTTCATTAATTCCAAATCAATTTCTATTTTATTAGCCCCGGGTATTCCATGAAGTTTCAAATGTGCCTTCTGTGTCATTAACATAAGATTTTCTATTCTGTTGTCTGAAGGATTGTTGTTTAAATGATGCAATATTAAGCCTTTTTGTATTTTTCCAAATTTCTTCTCCCACAAGTATCTATGTTCTAAATATTTTTTACCTTTAATCTCTATGCACCTATAACCATCTTTATTGATAGTTCCACCCTTATAATTATGTGGTCGTTTTCCATACATTATATTTTCTTTTCCGGGTTTGAATTTCATAAACAACATAAGAAATCTATCCTTTTAAAAGTTTCTGTTCTTATTCAGAACTGATACTATCTTCTTCTTTTTCTAAAAACAGCAAAACAGAACGGCATCTGGGATGTGAGGGAGGACTTTGTCCAGACCAATCCTTATAATGAAAGTCTTCGTCTAGTCCGACTATCTGACCATCTAAATGCTTACAAATATCTGAGGTTCTGTCATCATGTGCGCTCAACCATTGTTTTTTCATATCCAATCCAGAACCCTTCATTGCTAGTAGTTTTCCTTGATTTTCTGCTCTTCCGACTTCTGTTATAGCTATAATTTCGGCCCGATTATCTCCTACGTTGAATACTTTTGTCACTCTTGCTTTTAGCTTTGTTACCCCTTCCCCGTTGATTATTCCTCTGCCTAATTCGGCTTTTAGGTTGTTTGCTATTTCTTCTGTCATTCCCTTTACATTATCGAACGTGTGGTCTTGTAAAAACTGAACTGCATTGTTATTCATTGGGATATTCTTGTCTATTTGCTTCTCTGAGGTGTCCCATCCAAATTGAAAGTTTACTTTGATGACTTCGTCTACTACCTTTCTAAATGTGAAAATCTCAAATATCTTCTTAATGATTCTTGGCAAATCGTCTATTCCCTTAATCTGTAGTAATTGTTCAGGCTTGCCTTGTTCTTCTAGTAATTCGAACACCTTCTTTTTATTGACCTTTAGGAGGTCTGTGATGTTCTTCTTTAGCTTCTTCTCGGATGGACTTAGTTCTTCTCCTGGTCCTAGTGTGTTTGGTGAGTCTGAGGTTGATGCCTTCTTGACATCCTTTGGCTTATCTCCTTTAGCCGGCTTGCCTGTCATCTTGTCACGATTGTTTGCGCTATCCCTATTGATTTTGTCTGCGTCCTGTTGTCGGGGATCCCCTACGTTTATGTTCGTTCCCTGATTTGGACTTCTCTCTCCAACATTCTTGTCACCCCATTCTACATCATCTAATCCTTCTGCGTTACGCACTTCGTTGATTGTCTTAAGGTCTGATTCGGTCTGCAACTTGTATAATCCCCACTTCTTTGTTTCTTCGTCTATGTCAAATATCTTGTATTTGTATCTTACACCTTCAACTCCAAACTCCGGGATGATTTCCGTGTTGACGTGGTATTCGATTAATCTTAGTAAAGGGTAGATGATTCGTTTCTTTGCTACGCTTGTCTGTACGATTTGGTTTGCGGATCCTTTTGCATCTTCTGTGTTATAATGAATACCTACCTTTCCATTTCTACAAGTAATGAATGGTCTGTTTCTTACGCTTGGACACCACATTGTTCCAGTATATTTTTCATTAAATCTTTGAGTAGATATAACAACTCTTGGTTCTTTTTGCGAAATATTAACATTAAGTTCATAGGTTTTATTCCATTTTGGGTTATCAAATTCTCTTTCGTAAATAGAAGCCTTATATCCTAATTTTAAACATATTTCAAACACATCCTCAATTAATCTCTTACTACTGGATGAATAATTAAATGAATCTTCCCCTTCCCTTCTTGAACCATCTCCAGATACCAAGGCATCTAATAATATTCTTAATTGTGGCTTTGGTAAATTCTTTATTTCTTGTGGAATATGCTTTTCTAAGCTTCCACCAAATCTACTCAAATAAAGGGCTAGAGATTTATTATTAAGTGTCCAGCAAACCTTTTCTCTTCTGAATCCCATTTTTTCAGCTAATGGTTTCATAATTTTAATACCCTCTGGTTTTACTTGTGCTATTTTAACATGAAATTGTTTTCTTTCTCTCATCTTCTTTAATACAGAACCTTCAGACAAATAATAACCTAAAAATTCACACCATTCATCTATATTAAAAGTTGTTTGTTGATATCTTCCCTTATCTTTATTGTTTTCATATTCTACTAAGGGTATGTTGATTTCATCTAAATATTCCCCTTCCCACCCCAGTCCTCCTTGTAGAAATTTAACCGTATCCACATCTATTTCATTCGAGGGACTACATTTATATTCTTCTTTTTTAGGAGTCCTATAATACATTCTGTGATTATCGCTAACTAGAACATCTACACAATTATTTTTATAAAAATGAAAGTTTCTATCTTTAACGTCAAATGTATGAATTTTATCTGGTTTTATATATTCTATTTCTTTTTGATTTATTATGGTGGCAATTTTATCATCTTCTTTAATTTCCCAATAATATTTGAGTCCGTTGTCTGTTAAAACCTGTGTATCATCTGAATAACAAAATCCTAGTTCTGTGGCTGTAATCCCGAAGGCTCCCCACACTAGCTTTGACCACCACTTCTGGCTTTCGATAAGTTCTAGCTCCTGGTTTGTGAATCCTAATCTCTCGAACTTTGGCATCTTGTTAACCATTGGGAGTTTGTGATTCGCTCTCTTCCAGTTACCCAGATCGTCCTGCACCTTTTGCTGCTGAATCCACTGTTGTCCGAACGCTGTCAAATCCTCACTACTCATCCCTTCTAATCCCAAGACTCCTGGAGGGATTGAGTTGTCGTTGAAATATTCGAGTTGACTCTCCACTGCGTAGATTAATGTCTGAACCGTCTTTGCCAAAACTTCCATACTGCTTCGGCCATATAAATTGTCGGTCCTAACTTTCTTCTCAAACCACACTACCTCTCGCCTTCCGAATGGGATTGGTCTGGCGCCTGTGTTGAATCCGTATTGGAAGTACGCGCCCTCTTCATGCGCATCCTCAGCCGTCATCTCTGCTTGGATTGCCGGATATTCCATTGTTTGGGTTTGCTCTTCTCCTTCCCCAAGAATGTTCTTCATTAAAATTAAGTCTGCCCTAGTCGTGTAAAATCCATAAGGATCGGGATTCTTTGTGAATGCCATTCCATCCCTTGCGCAAATCTCAACCATCTCTCCAAACATGTTAAAAATCTTCACCATGACTCCGGAGTTAAGTTCTAGTAAATCTGGCAACATCATTCTCACAATCATTTCCCATGACTCTTTGTTTGTGTTTGGGTTCTCGAAGAAGTCCTGCAATCTCTCAACATCTGCATCCTTTCCTGGTACTTCGTTTCCTGCTCGGTCCTCTGCTACGATTTCATATTGAATCGAACACACCTCATCGATGATTGCTGTCACACACATATCCACATAAATTGAGGCTGCTAGTTGTCTGTAATAATTAAGGTCTTTATATCTTGGATATCCGAATGGTGCTCGGTAGAAAAAGTTTGGAATGTATGCTTTGGGTTGGCCGTCTCTCGTCTCTTCGTAAACGGTCACTGCATTGCTTCTAGTTGGTTTTGGGTTGCCGGTTGCTTTGTTGTATGGTCCTATTGATTGTCTTGTGTGCTGATTTGCTTGCTGGCCGAATGGTTGTAGAACTGATTTACTACCCGTTTCCCAAGGGCAGTTTGAAAATATTGAGGCTGATTTTCTTTCCATGAATGTGATATTAAGGTGGGCAACCTTGATGAAGTGCTGGTCTGGATAATAACTCTAATTAAAATAATTTTATAAACCTTCTTGCGAAAATCGTTAAGCGTCTATTCTACGAGAATCCTCCCATTAACCATTCGAACTTCTTTGCCATCGACTACCTTTGTTGTTATGCCTCCTTCTCCAAAAACTTTTAATTTGTTATTTTCCTCGATGGTGTCAATTGGATCCGTAAAAACCCACGCCGATTCGTTTGGGTTAATCTCAAAATACATTCTCATCATTAAGCAATTAGAAACAAGAATATCATTAGCATAATAACAATGGTCTTTTTGAACCTTTAAATCATAAACGTCTATTTCCCCACATAAGCTTAGCAGCACAACTTCTTGAACAGCATTTGGTTGAGTCTTGTTTTTTGACGCTGAATTCTTTTCCGCAGTATAAACAATTTCTTCTTTCAAAATATCTTTTTTCTTTATACTTTGCGTTTTGAAAACATTTGTTTGAGCAATATTTACCGCATTGGTGTACACTTTTGTCAATAAATTCTTTTTTACAGAATTCACATATTTTTTTAATGTTTTTGATATTTTGTTTTGCATGAATCCTTTGATGTTCCGATGATTCAATGATTGTAAGATTCTTTGGATTATTATTGAAATGGTTTCCGTCAATATGGTGAACCGAGTATCCTTTAGGGATTGGTCTTCCTGTTGAATCCTCATAAACTCTTCTATGCAATGCTTCGATTTTTCCATTTCTTTTCTTGTAATAATATCTTCCACTGGATAAAAGCCTGTATCTTTCTCCTTTGTAAATAATCTCTTTATTCTCCATTTTAATAAATTTTTTGTGTTTAATATCTCTCCTTTGTACTCTCTCATCTTAAGGGCTTTAACCTTTTTAAAACTATCATTTAGATAAATCTTGTGATTTGGTGTGCAATAAATTTCCTTACCATTATTAAATTTTATTTTTACAATTTGCTTTGATTTCTTCCTTTTTACTTCTAAAACTTTCCTGCTTCCATATGGAGTTATTACCTTTTCTCCAATATTAATATCCTTAATGAATTTATATCCATTTGTGGTTAATACGTTGGTATTTCCTACCAGACAATCACCTGCATCCGTTGACCTGCTAAGTGCGGCCGAGTCATGAAGCTCTTTCTTTGTTATCACTCTCATCTTCGCATCTTTGTCTGAGTCCATTTGCTTCATGACTTCTAAATCCTCAATAATTAATTCTTTGATGTTGATTGGCAGCTCCCTATAAATTCCAATCATCCCAGAGTTAACATGGTTTGCTAATTCGAACCAACACTGGCTTCTTAGGTTCTTGTAATTGTCCAGCCCCTCATCATCCGTGCTTTGCTTCTTTTTCTTTAGTGGCGCCGCGTTTGCTACGAATCCGATAATCTCCGGCATTTCTTTCTTCAATCCGAACCCCACCCCAATCTCATCCACTAGGCAATGGCTTCTTGGGATTGTTCTGCTTGTTAGTATCTCATCCAACTCACTACTCGACAGCCCTTCTGAAAATTGTAAAAGCTCAGTAATAAATAACCCATCCCAAATCGACACCATGCAACTATCCCTTCCGAATCCTGACTGGTCCACTATGCAATACTTCTTTCCTCGCTTGGCCTCATTTGTGAATAAATCAACGATTGAGTCGTAGTTGAATATCTTTGTTGGATCATCATCATACTCCCAATTCCCATTCAACAATCTCTCCCGGTTCTTTTTGTCTAGCTTCTTCAAATTCTCGATATAATGCACTGAGATAAATGGGTTGTCGTAAACACTCGCCGGCACGTATGCTTTGAAGGGTTCGAGTTCGTTGTCTCGCCACTTCTTATAAAAATCTCTATAAATAAAAGTCTTACAAGGATTGCTCCCCATCCCAATCTTTGGGATTAATCCGAACTCATCCAACTTGAACCTCATACGACTTCGAATGATTTGGTACGCCTGTTCAGTAATGTCACCCATCTCATCAATAAAGCCGTCAGTATACTCGGTCGAACCAAGACTTACAAACTCAGGGTCACTTGGATATAAAAATAAGTCCTTAAGATATTCTTCGCTTCCATTCGAGAAGGTGATATAAGATGCCTGAGCATTGTAATTATAGTCTATACCCATTTGTAACCCCATTTTACTCGCAACTTCAAAAAATGTCAAGAGTGTTGATGCTTTCAAATCTTTAAGACGTGCTCTCGCGAGAAATCCTCTGGAACCTTTATACTTCAATCTTCGTTTAATTTGCCAATAACATCCTGTAAAACTTTTCGAGTTGTGAATAATTATCCCATTAGCCAAAACATAGGATTCGTTCTCTGTTTCAATATCATACATTGGTTCATTTTGCCAATAAAATCTAATCTCTAAAATATCATTTAAATTTATTTCACATGCTTCCAACTTTTTCTTATTATAATGTCCTTTATACAACTTGGTTTTACTCCGTACTCCACTGCCAACTTCTTTCTCCCGTATTTCCTCGGGATGAATTTCTCCCTTATCTCTTTTACCTGTTGCTCGGTTAGTTTGCTCATTCCGTTCTGACTCCCTGGCTTCCTTTGAAGATTTGCTCGATTCCCTACATTCTCCATAAATGGGTTCATTCTTCCTAGTTTCTCCGCATGATGGAAGTTCTCCTTTCCAGTCATCCATTCTAGATTTTCTATTTGATTGTTTCGTTTGTTGAGATCTTTGTGATTTACTTCTGGTTTGCTTTCCGGATTCGGAATAAATGTTTTGGCTACTAATCTGTGAATTTGTACGCCTTCCTTTCCTGTATTTAAAACAATAGTTGTTCTCAAGTAACCCTTCTTTGTTATCCCGGGGTTCATTATCATAATCTTTCCAGAATTTTTCCAATTGATTGTCTTTAATCTCCCTTTGTTGCTTATCAAATACCGACCATTCGTTTCTTTTACTTCTACCCAATACTCCTCTGGCAAGTTCTCCAATCTCAACCCATTCTCCATCAAATAAGAATTTATGCGCTTGTGTGAAGTTGATTTTTGTTCCATCTTTTAATTTTAACTCTATACATCCAACGGAACCACCATTTATAAAAGTTTCTAACACTGGCTTATATTCCAGAATATTCTTTTTCTTATTAAAAGTAAGCACAATTTCACCTTTTTTAATATCTTTTAGAAACCTTTCCCCTAGGGTAGTGGTGGTTCTGACCTTAGTTACACCAACTCCGCAACCACCGGCTGCGCCACCCATAAAGATTTCTGTGTGTTCATCATCATCTAGAGTATTAAGGATCTCACTTTGCTTTTGGCTTAAGGTTATTTTTCTTATCATCTTTGATTTTCATAATTGATTCTTCTTTCATTTTCTTAATTGTCTCATCACTCATGATTACTTCTTGAAAGGTTATACTTTGCTCTCCAGAGTGTTCTATTTCCTGCTTTTGTCCCCATCCCCTTTGTTTTCCTACTTTGGAGTTTGTTAATAACCACTTGCTTTGGTCTATATCTCTGTTTGATAATATTGACATTGCTACTATATCTTCTGCGTTTTCTACCAATTTAACAACTTCTAAATCTAGTAGCTCTCGCATCTTTGGTCGCTTTTTTAAGAATAATCCTACTGCTTGTCTGGTCTTCTCCATCTTCTCGGCTATCCTTGCTTGGTTTCCGCCTGAGTTTACGAGTGCCGCCTTGAATGTCTTTTCAGTTATCTTTGCCATGTTAATTTTTCCGCCCAAAACTATGGTTTTTGTCAAGTTTGTCAAGTTTTACTCGCAAATCCGACCGCGCAACTTGACATAAAGCTCCAGATTTAATCATTTCCATGCCTTTTTTGAACGATTCCATTGAATTAACCTCATATTCTACTCTTTTTTCGACCATTTTAGTTCGATTTTTCCTCTTTATTTTTATTAAATACTCTGTTTAGGAAGTCTTGCATGCTACTTCCGACTTTCATTGGGCTAATTTTTCCTATTTTTTCGTGTGTAATGTCTTCATCTAGGCTTTCGTTGTATTCTTTTTTACTCCAATCAAACTTCCAATCAAAATTACTCATAATGTATCCGCCTCTTTTATACCAAAAAAGTCACAAAACCAATATATTTGTGCACAGTGTCCTGCTAAACATTCTCTATTTTTACATTGTTTTTTATCTTTTTGCCATTCTTTAATCATATTGGTTACTTCATTTTTTATGAACTCGTCTAGTCCTTCCTTTATATCTTCATTATTGAACCACTCATCTGTTAATTCTTCAAATTTTTTCATAATTTCACCGCCTTCATTTTCGTATGGTTTTCCCATCTTTCTATCCCGTGTGAGCAAAAGTCCGGGTCTAGCTCTATTGTGTAACAAACACGTTTTCTTTCCTCACAGGCCATTAAAGTGCTGAATGAACCCCCAAATGGGTCGAGTACTGCCTGTCCTTTCTTTGTGTTGTTTAATATTGCTCTCTGGGCTAGTTTTGTTGGTTTTTGGGTTGGGTGGATGTAGTTCTTGTTGGAATCCTTCTTGATTTCCCATACTGTGCTTTGCTCCTTGATCTTGTTTACGAATCGCTTCAGTTCCTCATGGGTCATTTTGTTAATGTTGCATTTTCTGCATTTCTTTTTGATGCATAGCCTTGGCCCTGCGCCACGATCTTATAATTATCTGCTATCAATCTCCATCTCCAGTCGGATTTGCCTTTGTATATTTCAAATTTGCTCATGATTTTTCCTCCGGTTGATTTAATTTTTTAAATTTTCTGATTCTTCCACATCTAAAACAAATAGCTTCAAAATAATGATTTTTAGCTCCTAGTCCTCTTAATTGATTATATTCTTGATGCCCAAACAACCAGCACAATATTTTGTTTATCATTTCGCTTTCTCCTTGTGTTTTTTCCACATAGACTTTTTATGCTGTTTAAGAATATCAATAAGTTCTCCAACAGTCTCAATATCTTTAAGTTTTAAATTTTCTATTTGCTCTATTTTTGATTTAAGATGTATTTTTGCCATTTTAATCATCTTCCTCTATATCCGGAGCTTCGCCTTCTGGGATTTCTCTTGCAAATTTTCCTGTTTTTGGATGCCTTTCTAATACCATTGTGTTTGTTCAGGATTTTTGAACGCTTTCCTGTTCAGCGTGTTCAATATTTTTGAACGATAAAAAATAAAAAATAAAATTTGTTTTGAAATTAAAGCTTTAATTGGGACCCGATTTCTTCTTTGATTTCGTTGATTTCTTTGTTGACTATTTTGAGCCTGTCCTCAGTTGATTCGATTTCCTTTTTGGATTTCTCCGCTTGGTCTATCTTAGCAATTGTCTGCAAGTCCTCTTTTAGCTTTGTTAGCTCTGGAGTCATTTCGCCTGCTTCTTTTAGGCTGTTATTCATCTCAACAAGATGTTTGTCGTGATATGTTTTCTCCTGGACTAGGCCTTTGTATGCAAGTTTGATTCCTTCTTCAGTATACTCAACTTCCATGCTGGATTTGACTGTTGACACGAGTTTGGATTCTACTGCTTCTATGTTCTTGGATTCGTCTCCAATAACTTCCTCAGTCTTGTTCTCCATGACGTTGGATTTCTTCTGCAATAGGATTTTTCTTCGCTCGTCGTATGTTAACTTAGATGTTTCGTCTAGTTTATTCTGTACCATGTATTTTTTACCTCCATTTTTTTTTGTTTAATTTTCCTGAAAATGTATCTGTAGTTTTATGACACTCTTTACAGAGTGTTCTTCCATTATCTATAGCAAATCTTAATTCTGGGAATAAGGCGAATGGTTTGATGTGGTCTGCATTTAAGTTTCCACCTCTTTGCCCACAAAATCTACAAGTCCAATTATCTCTTTTAAATACCGCTTCTCTCCATAATCTATATTCCATAGAATTTCTTATTTTTATATTTTTAGAAGATATTCCACCTTTCCAATTCCAATGTTTATTCCCGCTTTGTAATTTGTGTCCTTTTTTAAAGCCATTTTCAATACTCTTAGGATTGTATCCTTTATGTTTATAACTCTCCTTCCTCTTAAGTGATCGTTCTTTCTCTTTCTCTTTTCTATGATATTTTGCGTAGGGCATTTTCACCTCCCTTCTCAGTTTCTTCAATTTTACTAAACTCGCAGCATTCCTGTGGACTCCTTGTTAAATTAACAGCCGTCAACTCTATATCACTCAAGACTCCATTTTTGTTGTTATGATAATTTTTCTTAATCTCCTTTAAAAGTTTGATCTGCGATTTGCCATAGTCTGTAAGTGTGATAACAATTTCCTTCCCGCGCTTTCCATCTCCTTCGGTTTTGTTGACTATGTTTGATCTTGCCCACCTGGATATTAATGTTGATGCAGCACTCAACGCCAAATCACAACGTTTTGCTAACTCAGAAATATTCCTAGGCTTTTTTGAAATCTCAATTAAGAAATTCATATTTTTTTGATTAATTATCTCCAACATACTCTTGACCTCACTTTTTCTCTGAATTGGGATTCTGTACAAACTTCTCTCATTATTGTTGTTCTGGAATCTCCTGCGAACACTGTTGCTTCACTTACGACTATGCATGCTATTTGTTTTGGAGTAGTCTCAGATGGAAAATTATTATAATATGTTATCTCCTTGACTTGAATAAATCTTCCTTCTTTAGTCTCATATATCCCATCACAAAAAATATCAAATTCTAATGCCCCAAAATAAACATGGAAAGATTCTGGATCAAGTGTATCATCAATAAGAACATCCATCCCTAATAATTTTAATGATTTTCCAAATTTGTCTTTAAGTTTTTTTCCAAGTCTAATCGTGTTTGGTATTTCTCTATTATTCATAATATAAGTTGTTACTGCTCTGTTTATATTATCTAACTGATTCACATCTTTCCATATCTTCCAATCAAATACTTCGGTTTGTCGAAGGTGTACTCTCGCATGAGTTCCGTCGTGACATACAATCCTCTCAAGTCCATCTTCACTTAAAACCCAAAAATGTTCTGCTTCCCAGCTTGGTCTTGTGATTTTTTCACCATTCCTCAAAGCAATTTTAATATTATCCCAGTTCATTTGAGTTTAATTCTCCCATCTTTATTGATTCGAACGTTTAGCATTGTTATCGCTATCCCAACAGAATAAAAGTCCACACTTGCGCCCTTCACTATATCTGATTTGAATACTGGCTCGTCTTGTTTTTTTAGAAATTGCTTAACCTTCTCAAGAGTTGCAACGTTTATGTTCTTCCTGTTAGAATCACCCATAAATATAAACATATATTTTGCTATTTAAACTTTGTGGTTTTGGTTTTTGTCTCAAAAGACAAGGACTCCTGCAGATGTGCCTTATGCAATCATCGCCCTTATGAAATTAGACAAACATAAATGTTTGGTTTGATGCATACCATATAGGCAAATTTAGTCTTTTGAGTTTTCATAGAATCTCCAGTATTTTTCTTTGAAGTCATGATAAACGATCACTACTTTATTCTTCACCTTTGTTTTCTCTGCAATTAGAATCTTACTGAATATATTATTGTCTAGCATCCACTTACATTTTTCTTTTTCTATTTTGGATAATTCTCCACCGATTTTTGATTCGACCCCAATCACTTCGTATATCTGTCCAAGTTCTTTATTTACATTTATAACTCTTCTACATTCAGAACATCCGAATCTTTCAAAGTTACTTGGTCTAAATACAACAAAGTCTGGGAATCCTGCGCCCTGGGAGATTGGTCTGCCTGGTCCTGCCCATTTATTTTTTGCTCTGATTAATTTCGGATGTACCCACTTCTTAACTTCAATATCCTCTATTTTTAATCCTCCGACTCCTTCAACATGTCCAGGTTCCACATTATTCGTCCACTTGTCAACTGTCCAACCCTTTTCTTCTAGGTCAGAACGTACTCGTAACTCAAAAATTGCTCCCTGGGCTTTGGACTTCTTGCCCCTCTTAACGTTTTTTTCGTCTACCATGTTCATCGAATAATAATTTTACTTGAAGTTCGAGATTCTTTTTTGGGATTCTATCCAGTATCACTTCTTTAAACCATTGCCTTAATTCGCATGGATAAGTATACGAACAAACTTTCTTCTCTCCTTTGCATTGATGCGCTGGTCGATAGTCTCCACAAATATCCATATAAGCACATTCTAGTTTTTCTAATGGGAAAGTATCGCTGACATATGTTTTCATATTTCTGCCCTGTATTCTTTTAAGTATCTCAACTGCTTTGTTAAAAAATCATTATTTATTTCCATAGTGCGTTTAGTAAGGCTTAGGCGAATCCTCAATCCTCTGTTTAGCTATCTCAAAGTATTTTTCATCAAGTTCCATTCCAATAAAATCCCTGTTTAAATTAACACAAGCTACTCCAGTAGAACCAGAACCCATTGTAAAATCTAAGACAGTATCTCCTTTATTTGAATAAGTTCTAATTAAATCTTTTAGTAAATCTACTGGTTTTTGTGTTGGATGAAATCCGTCATAATCTTTCTTGTATTTTAGTATATTGGATTTAATCTTTTTATCAACTGGCAGGTTAAATATTGATGGATTTATCTTATTTAATTCTTCATTATGGCTACTCTTAAATGGCTTATCTATTTTAATTAATTCTTCAAAGTTAATAAATTTATCCATATTGTTTATGTTAAAATGTTCTACTATTTTACCGTATGTCTTTTTTGTACATAGGCTGAACTGAGAACTTCCGAATCTAAAAGTATGGTCTGCACCTTGTCCTACTATTTCTACTATGTTCTTTTTTGTTAATCCAATAAATTCAAACACCTCTTTAAAATATGGTCTTAATGGATGTATAAATTCGGTATCATGTAACGGATTCATTTTACTAAAAACTAAAATATCTTCATAATAACTAACTGGTGCTTTTTTTGCTATAAGGCTATTTGCAAAATGGTCTTTCTCCCAAACCATTCTATAACAGAATTGTAAATTTGGTATTGCTTCGGTTATTAATTTTGATGTATATGGCTCTTGACTAAATAGAATTAATTTTCCGTTTCTTCTCAAAACTCTATTTGCATAATTGAAAATCTCTTTTATATCTAAGACTTTATCCCATTCTGTCTTGTCTTTCATCCCATGCTCAAAATCACCAGACGCTATTCCATTAACTGTTCCGTATGGTGGGTCGGTTATTATCAAATCTATACTCCCATGTTTTAACTTCTCCATCTCCTTAAAACAATCTCCGTATAATAGTTGTACATCACTATGTTCAACTTTCTCGTTTTCTTGTACATTATATTGTTCAGTTCCCATATTAATCATTAAGCGAACCACCCCATTGTTCTGCCATTGCCATAGCCACACCAGGGAAGGTTTTGCTTCTTAGTATTTTGATTTCTGGTGAATTATAAGCTATCTTCTTTCCATTCTCACCTACTGGGTCATGTGACCACTTAGCCATCTTTGCTCCGTTGGGTGAGACATAAAACTCCCCTTCTCCGACTATGTTTGTTGGCTCTAGTTTTGGAACTCCTTTTAACCACAAACATGTTGTTTTCTTTGCTTCGTGTCCAAACATAAAAGGTTGTATTATTTGGTCGGGTTTTCTCCATTTACTAGACATAATACAAACTGGATTTTCTATTACTATCTTGGGACATTTACAATTAGCGAATAACATAAAGAAATCTATACCTTGTTGTTGTCTTCCATCTGCAATCTTCTTCGCAAAATGTCTAGCTCCACTTACTGCTAAGTGTGTGCATGGCGGAAACGCAATAATCATATCCCATTCTTGTTCTAATAATGACTCAACATCTCCCTGGATATGCCATTCGGGATGCCCTCCGCTACATGGTAGAATGTCACAAGAGTAAGCTTCGTGACCTAATCTTCTGAACTCCTTACATACTGCCTGGCTTTCTTCACAGGCTATTAATACTCTCATTTCTTACTCCTATTCGTGAAAGGTTTGGTAAGCGAATTTAATTGTTTCTTTAGCTTTTCTTTTCTCAAAGTATCTCTTCTGACGTGTGAAACTCCAAATCCACAATCATCATCAAAATCAATATCCTGTAATGTTTTTAGTTTTTCCATGTTGTTTCTAAGCTTTGATACCCCATGCTTTATTTTTATTTAACAAGTTTAATGTATTTTTAGACAACAACCTTCCTTCTTTATCCCTTTGTTTTAATAAATTTAATAACTCCTTAGCTTTTTGTTTTTTTACTATTAAGTGTGGAATCATGTCAGCAAGTATATTTTTCATTTCTTCTCTTTTAGCTATTATTAGTTCCCAGCAAGTATTCTCATTTTTCTTTTTTGAGATTATTCCACCATACCTTTTTCTTATTTCTTCTAAAACTTCTTTATTTTGATTACTAACGCCTACTCTATAATAAATTGTAAATCCTCTTATCAATCTTTTATCTTTATGTTTTCCAAAAATTATACATCCTTCTCCATCTATAAATCCTGCAATATATTTTTTATCTATCATCTTACACACCTAAGTAGATGGTGTTGGTTTATATATCTTTCTATTTTAGCGTGTGGGAGAATCATTTTTCATCAACTCCGTCATTTTCATGTAAGGCGTCGCCAAAGGCTTCATTAATACAAGAAATATCTTTATCTGGGATAATCCCACCACTATTATACTTTGGAATTTCATCTCCAACTTTTCTGCACTTGCTACAAAGTCCTACAACTTTTACTCCAATTATCTTAATTCCTGTCATCTTCCACCTCGCTTGAGACATTTAATGCGTCGTCATGTCCAAATCTCTTTCTTAATTCTCTCACCAAGATTTTCATCTCAGGAGTAGATATTCTTTTTTCAAAATCTTCAAATGTCATTCCAAATGTTTTGGGAAAATTTATTTTCATTTCTTCAATTGCTCTTTTTATCTTTGTACAATCAGAACAAATAAATCCCTTTTGACATTTCTCCATTGAAAACCCCTTTTCTGGATATTCACTATCAAAATATACTTTCATATCTTTTCCACATCCTTCACTCATTTTCCTCTACTCCCAAATTTATTTCTATACTGTGCGATCCTTTCAGCTGGACAAAGATTAATATAAATTGAAGTTGTTGCAATGTCTGAATGTCCTAGCAATCCTGAAACTGTTGATATGTCTATCCCTGCTCTTATACATTCTGTAGCAAACCCATGCCTAAGTGAATGGAAATGAATTTTAGGCTTCTTCTTCTTTAGTCCAGTTATTTCTGCTGATTTGATAAAGGCTTTCTGTAATGCTCTTTGTTGGCATTTAAGAGGTATAAAATTAATGTGTGCAGGTTGCCAAGACAAAGGCAAACTAACTATTCTATCTTTTGAGTTTTTACCCATGTTTACTCGTATTTGTTTATTGCCGAAATCGAAGTCTGCTTTTTGTAGATTTACTATCTCGCTTATTCTTAATCCAGATTCAAACCCTAACATAAATGCTACTTTGTGGTGCATAAATTCTGTAACCTTTAGAAGTTCTACATATTCATCTTGGTTAATCTCTACTGGTAAAGGTTTAGCTTTTACTTTTTGTCCTTTCTTTTTGTGTGGTCTCATATCAAGTCCTCCCCGAAAGTTTCTAATTCTAATAGCTTTAACTTTTCCCAATCTGCAATTACTATTCTACCCTCTCCAGTCTCTTGCATATATCCTATTGGGTTTGTTCTAATTCCTTCTATAAATTTATTTAGATAATATTTAACATCACTTCTCAATAGGTAAACAATTTCTGCATCTATTTCAGTTGCTTCATCAACTATTATTCTTTTATCACTTAATGTCTTTTCCATGTTTTTCTTACGTATAGTTCCTTTATATATCTTTCGGTTATTGCGAACTTATGTTTTCTACTCCGTAGAGGTTACAACGCTTAATCATTCGTTTGCGTCTTAACCAATCCCTTTTTCTTTAAATCATTAAGTGCATAACAAACTTCTTTACTCCAAATTATAGAACCTTTTTTCCATCTTTTTCCCATGATGTAATAACAAATGGCTTGTTTATAAAACCATCTATTTAAATTCTCCCGAATGCATTAATTTATGATGTTCTTTACACAGTAAAACACAGTTATCCTGATTATATAATCCTCCAGAATTTCCCCTCGTTTTACGGTGACACTCAATCCCTGGATGGCCACATCCTAGCATCTCACAAATTCCTCCGGACCTATCAAAAATAATTCTTCTTAACTCTGTATCGCATTTGTCGGTCCCTTCCATTGGTTTGGGTTTCTTCAATGTGAATCCTTGCTCTGCTGCGATGTCTATTATTGGCTTCAAATGTTTGCAAGGTTCTGCATAAAATCTCTTATCGGAAAACTGGCCACTATTCTTTAATCGTTTGCCTGGGAACCAACTTGCTTCTCTTATTACTTTCCCATTAACAATTTCTTTTGGTCGATACACTCCGCTAAAATTCCCACACGTACAATCAATAAAATAAATCTGTTTTGATTCTAGAAGGTAGTGAACTCTTTGGGTATACCCTGAGAAATGATATGTCTTTCTTATTTTTTCTTCCATTAGAATTTATCCCAAATATTTAATTTAGCTGTTTCTAGTGCTAATCTCATAATCTCAAAAATAGTATCTGTTTCTATTGGATCATCTCCTAAAACTTTTGAGAATCTGTAAGTGTCAACTATCAAACAGCGATAAGCATCCATGCTCCAATCACTAACATTCCAATATTCCAATTTTCTTACTCTTTTTTCCATTCTTCGTCGTTTTGTTTTTTATGAACATTAAGTTTTCCATCTTTTCGATAATCAAATTGTTTAGAAAACATTATATTATCTTCTCTTGGCAAAAACCAACCACAATCATTTATTAATTTTTCTACATCTTCGTTTGAGAATCTTCTCTTAACTGGCAATTTGCCCGACACAATCATATTAACTATTTTGAGATTATTTTTCACATTAAATCCCCCTCTAGTCCGGCATCATCTGTATCTACTTCTTTTGGTTCTTCAACACTCTCACATTCTTCTTCTGGTTCTCCATCCCTTTGCTTTTGTAGGAGTCTGTCGATTTCATTACTCGCTTCTTGTTTTGACATTGATGGATCGGCTTTTCCACCTAGCTTCTTTATGTAGCCAAGTTGTCCCGGGGTTGATGTTCCTGTCATTGGCTTCTTCTCATGATATCCTTGTTTGTTTGGGATTGAAATTCTGGAGATTTTATCCTCTAGGACTTCGATTCTCTTTAGGGCGCTTGAGAGGGCCTCTTCGTATATTTTATTATTCATAATATTCTCCATTCGTATTTTGTTGAGCTCTTTGAGTGATATGCATTCCTTCTTGTTATAAATCCTGTATCATACAATTTCCTCAGGCTTCGATTGACTAGTCCTGGAGATTGCCCTAGCCTTTCAGCTACCTCTTTTGTAGTTAGCCAGTCATCCTCTTTTGTTAAAATCTCTATACAATCACTTTGCCCCATTGTTTTTTTTGGTTTCCATTTTATTTGTTTTGCCTTTCGGCATGTCGGTAGAAAATCATCCGACGAATCTAAAATTGTTTGTGTTTATATATTCCTGTTGGCATTTTATTCTTTAATGAAAAGTCCAGAATCCTCCAATTTTTTAAGTTTTAACCTTAGTTCTTCGACTGTGTCAAAATATAACTTAAATCTATTCCCAGCTTTTCCACATTCATAAGAGTTTGGTTTTTCAGTCTTATTAATAACTACGCTGCTTCTTTGTTCTGCAGTGAATTCTTGTGAGTTCTCAACATCTTCTACCATTATTTCTTTTTTGAAGATTTAGGTTTTTCGTCTGCTATCTTGATTTCCTCGACATCTAGCTTTTTTTCTTCGACCTTCTTATCTGGCTTGGTTTCTGCATCTTCGATTGTTCCGCTTGGGAGTTCTTCTTCAGCAACTTCCATGTTGTTTGTTGCCTGCTTTAATGCTCTAACCTGCGCCCTTGTGCTCGCCATCCTTATCCATGCATTTCTGATTGACTTTTGGTCGATGTTTCCACCCTGTGCTTCATCCATTCCACATGCATCTCCAACATCCTCATATATGAAATCTCTTGGTGTTATAACCCCATCAATAACTACGTTTTTTCTTATCGTTGCAGTTGCCTTAAAACATGCAGTCTTTAATGCTACGTTTGAAAATTCTAGCATTGGTCTAACCTTCATACTAACAAGTCCCATCTTGTTTGCTTGGTCTGTTAATGTTTTGTAGTTGACTTTTTCTAGTTGGTCTTGGAACGATCCTTTTTTGGCCGGCTCCTGTTCAACCGTATCACTTAGGACTTGGATGTTTCTTATAATGTTCAACTCCACACTCAATTCTACTTCAAAACCTTTCTTCAATCTAGTTGCTAGTTTCAACAGCTTATCTTCTGTTTCGTGAAAATTATAAAATTCTCCGTTGACCTTTATGCTCAGTTGTTGTTGGCCCTGGTATTCGTTCGGCTTCTCTGCCATCCACTCAATCTTGCCTCTTACTTTTTTCATTTCTTCCATTCTTCACCCCCTTTTTCCCAGTTATTTGATTAGGCAGGCCAGGAGAGTCCGATGAAGAACTCGACCTGCCCTCTGTGTTTCCACAGATTATAAATGGAAGGAATCTCATGATTTCTAGTCCTTCCTGGGTACATCTAAGCGTTAACATTTACCCACTCCTTTCTGTCTCGTTGATATGAATAGTGAACGCCGTCATCTAACTTACATAAAATTGTGTCCGGTTGTGCTCCAGTCGCATATAAAAAATCTCCGTTGCCCATTGATAAGTTGATGGATCCTCCGGCATTAAACACATCTTTGAACTGCTCTAGAATCCTCTCCGGCTTCGTTTTTATTGTTATTTGCTTATCCATTTTTCTCCCCTGTAGACAAAACAGCCGCCGCACGCATTGCATAATAACTCGTCATCAATTACGATCGTGTTTTTACTTCCGCAGCAATAACACTCTTCCAATAATAACTGTGGCAATATTAATTCGTTCATTTTAGCGCCGCCTGTTCTTCGTCTATAATCATTTTTGCATGTTCTAGTCCTGAGGTTTTCAACTCCCACCATCCTCTTTGATTTGCCATTATTGTGGACTCCCCATTTTCTTCTTCATTTCTTCTGTATATCCTTCTGGTAATAATCCCCTTGCTTCGTCTTGTCTGGATTGCTCAATAAATTCATTTATCATTGTTTTCCTCGTTAAGTAGTTTTAATGATATTATTTCCATTCTTCTTAATTTTTCTTCTTCTGCTAGTTCTTCCCATTTCATATCTTTTGCTTTTCCATTTTTAACAATTTTTTGTCTAGTTACCTCTCTTCCACAGGCATCACAATACATTCTATTACAATTACCAAAGAACTTTTCTCCACATATTTTACAAATTTTATCTTTCGTTTTAGTTATTTTAAATTTTTTCCTAAGTTCTCTTTCTTTAGCTTGTCTTTCTTGATATATTTTAAATTTACAGTCATCACAATATCTCAACCCAGTTTTTCTAACTTTTAGACTTACTCCGCATCTGTGGCATTTAGCCATAACAAATTTATCTACGCTATAAAACTTATTATATTTGTTGGCTTTTTTCTTTTTTACATATTCATTACATTTTTTACAATACTTAGATGCATTACATGTTGCTTCATATTCTATAAGGCAAACAGAACATCTCTTTTTTACCATCAGATTAATCTCCTCACTGCATAAAGTGTTTCTTTTGCATAAAAATTTATGGTCCTTAATAATTTCTTGTAGTCGATTGCTAATAATAAGCATCCACCCATAATTAAAAATATTGAGCCTGTTGGGAAAGGTAGAGTTATTGTTCCGATTCCTATCATTGTGTAACCTACTATCTTCTTAAAAAGTGTGATTGGTTTGTATGCTTCGACTTGCCCAAAAAATTGCATTCTTTTTCGTGCTTGTTCTAGCGTGATTATTTTTGTTTGTTTCATCGTGTTCTCCTAAAATATACACGAATACATCCTTTAAAAAAGTTTCTATTGAAATATACCTGTCTATTTCACTAAATAGTTACAGTATTTTGATATAAAAATAATTCAATCACCGTCGGTGAATTTCCAATTAACAAAACTCTCTCAATTCTCTCTGCCTAATCTCTGGATGTTCTTGCGTTTTTTGTATTTGTTTTTCATAGTTATCGATTATCAAGACATCCAAATATATTTCTGGTGTCATGAATTTATTAAGAAATATGGGTTTATATTTGTTACTATTTAGTACTCTTCGATAAGTTTTAACTTTGTTTTCAGATTCATTTTTTTTATTTGGGTTTCTCGTTCCAATGCTTTATAGTAATCACTTCCAATTAATTCAATATAAACGAATCCTTTTGGTGAGACATTGTTTCTAACCATCCAGTTTGATCGTTGGCCGTTTCTGTGTTCGCCTAATCTTCTTTTTGGATCCGAAGTCATACCAGTATAATATAGTTCTTTCTGGAACATTCCTTTTGTCCATTTCTCGCATTTAATTATGTAAACGTAGTATTTTGCCATCTTATCTCTCTACCATTTCCTGTGGAACTCAAATCTTTTCTCTTCCCAAGCACACTCACTCTCCTCTGAAACCGAGTGAGTAGCGCTTATCCCACTACGGACTTTGGCTACACACGAAGGTTTTGAGTGATTTTCTTGTAACCGATCGTACAAGTTTTCTTCAAACCGTGTTTTATGTAAGTCTAACACTTCTTATTAAATCGCCATTGACCTCCAGCACTCCTGCCTTCTCCGGTTACTGACTAGCGTATTCACGCCGTTTTGTGATTTATTACCAGGTTTGTCCTTAGTCTTGGACCTAATATTATTAACTAGGTGCTTGATGAGATTTGTCCTCATCGTCGAGAGTAGCTGTTCTAAATCACTCCACTCGCTTAATATTTCCAGGCGGTCTACTCTGGAATAGTTTTCGTATAACTTCTAACTCGGTTAGATAATTAGTGACACCGCTTACATTTTTTTAGAATGTAACAAAAACACAATAATTTTATCCTTTTTAAAATCATCTATTCCAGGTTACTATTTGAAAGTAAAAAAATTTGGGGTGATGTGTTACATCCTAAGGTTAGACTTTTAGAAATCATCACCCCGTGAATAGAAAGGAGGTTAATCAATTCAATTCATTAAATATAATAATCTATTCCTTATAAAGTTATGTTTATCTATTCTGAGCGTAATTCTTCAACATATACACTATTGGTCCAGCGAGCCATGCGTACTCATTTGGTATACCTGATAATAATGCAATAGCGAATGGGACAAGCAAGTAAGCTGAATTTTTTACTGTTTTACTTAGCCCTATCCAAAAACTATAATCTACTTTTTTTGCCATGTTTAACCTCCGTTTGGATTTAGTTATGTGTACAATAAGACCATACTATAAATCTGAGTGTCTGCTGAATTTAGTTCAACTTTGATTCTTAGATTTGCTCCTGGTGGTGATAATGTTTTGAGTGTGTTTTGGTCGAGTGATTGATAACTTATCCCGTTGTCTATGCTCACATAAAAAACTGTTCCGGGGATTGATTGTCCTTTGACCCTTATCTCGCAAGATGTTGCCGCTTCTGAGGCCTTTTTAAGATTGCTGATCCATGTTCCGCTTGCGCCTGTCGATTTCAAAACTCCTTCAGTTATCTCTGTTGTTGAATGGGTTCCTGAGATTGCGTCAAATCCAAAATACCAAGAATAATTCAATTTGTTTATATTGTCTGCAACCTTCAGTCTGTCGCTTTTCTGATTCAGGCCATTTAATATCTGTGAGACGTTTTCTTGCTCTTCTTCAACTGACAACTCTGTTCTCCATCCCCCTGAACTTGTTCCGAATTTTTGAGTGATCTTTTTTAACTTGTATTGCCCATGGACTTGCTGTCTTGGGATTAATAGCCAAATGTTATCTCCTGGCTTGATGGATTCTAGTCCGAATGACTTTACTGTGGCCGTTGGCGTGAGATTTGTTATCTCTAGTAGTTTTGCTTCTGCTAGGTTCTTCACGCTTGTTTCTGTGTTTGCCGATACATCTTTTATGAAAACTTCTCTTATTTCGGTCCCCTCATCATCACTTATTGCGGTGTAGACGATTGGAAGGCCCTCCTCGCTTTGTCCGATGGCCACCACGCGCGTTTTCTCGTAATAATCATTAATCCCCCACCCTTTCGAATCTATGAGGTTGTCGCCCTCTACAACCGCGTCATCTGTGTTTGCTATTGAATTTGCTTCAAAAAAATGAAAATCAAGATTATTATCCACATAACAGTCAAACCCGGCATAATTACATATCTCCATGACACAATCCCAAAATTTCTTATAATTCCACTGAACGTTCATTGATGTTTCTGTGGCCGCGACATTCGAATAAGTAAATCCATAACTTGTTGGCAATCTCCCAATAATATCCTTTAAAATTTGTGATGGTTCTTCCTCTGTTGCTGAGTAACAAATAAGATATTCTGTTAAGGTGTAGGCCCTATGTCTGCCTTCTATTTCTAAAACTTGCCCGCGATCGCCAATACTCTCTTTAATATTATCAACTCTCCCCCAAAACTGCAAAGTCGTGCCATCAGAGTTATCCGCATAAAATTTGATTGCATTTCCTGCAGAATATTTCCCTGATAATTGTCCGGCCGCATTTGAGAAGGTTGCTCTAAAGGTCCCGATTCCACTTGTTACTGGATATGTGAATAAACTCTCTATTGTTTTGCCTGTCAAATCGTCCCCATCCAGTTCGACCTTAATCTTTCCATTTCTTGGTTTTGGAATTGGAATAAATATCTCTGTTGATTCTATCATCAGATCCACTCACAATTAATACAATAACCTTCTATCTCAAGCGATGGCTGAAGTATTCTTTGGTCTGATGCATTGCAATTTTCGAAGTCTGCCCAGAACCAAATTTGTGTATTATTTAGATATTCTACATTTGAGTTGATTGTCTGCCATGTCGTGTTGATCACGTTCGATTCATTCTTTGTTGCATTGTTGCTCCAGGTAAGATTCAAACACTCAAAATCTTCATTAAGTTTAATCGACAAATTCATATCTCCTCCGTAGTTTGTCGTTGTTATATTGTAAGCTGGTATTGTTGTTGTTTGGCCATAGGCAGTCACGTTCTTCGAGCTATTTGTTTTTGGAATAAAAAATAATTTGCTCGCCCATGTATATGGGAGATTCTTAAAAAAACTAGAATAATAAGCAAACACACTCAACGTTTCATTATTTGATTTATTTGTATACAAAATATCCCAAATCATTGATTCTTCATATACATATTGAGCATTTACCCCAGTAGCATCTCTTAATAAAATATAATCTGTACCATTCCAACAACCCCATTTTGTATATCCCAAATAACTACTATTAATTCTAAATTGTAAAGGATTTTGATTAAAACATTGTTGTGCAATAGTTAAATTCTCACTCCCAATTTTATCTTTTACTTGCCATAAACTCGAATTCAGTGCTCCATAAGGTTTGGTATAATTAAAAAATACAAATGATGTTGATGATGATTGAGCAGAACCAAAAGTTCCCCAATTTCCATCATAAATATTTTCAGCAGATGTCCAAGCTCCTGAAATTAAATAAGCTCCTGTTCCTAATCCACCACAGTCAGTTGAAATATTAGCTGTTTCTTGATAACAATCTATATCACTATGTTCATAAACTAAAACCTCAATTGTATCATTTCCTCCTAAATAATCATACCTAATATCAGAAATAACCAAAGTTCCATTTTTAGAAGATTGAAATTTTATTGGAATATCTCCGTAATTAGTTTGACTTTCTAAAAAGGAATTAATTAAATCTTTATCAAGATAAACAGGATTTGGGTCATAAGAATAATTTACTTCAATATCCGAAATCTGTATTTTCCCGGCAGTATCACTTATAAAATATAAAGGGACCAAACAATATCCATCTGAATCTAACGCACAAGTAGATAAGAAAGTATTAATTGAACTATTAAAATTACTTGTTTTATTTGGAGAGAATGTTTCATTAAATTCCCCTGTGTGATTCCATTCATAAGTTCCGTCTACAATTCCTACTTCTAAACTAATATTATTGAGATATCTTTCATCTAAATAAATATACATTCCAGCGGAATCTACACTCGTTTTATAGTAGGTTACTCCATTCATATATTGAAGCCAAAAACATGAAGTTGATTTGAATTGAACAGTATAATCTAATTCTGAATTAAAAAAAGTATCAGAGATTGTCTCATTGGCTATTTGCTGGGTACCTCCTGTTGTTGGTGTGAAAGTGTTCCAATCAATAATTACATTATCTCCTTCTTTTATGATATATAAAGCTTCTGTACTTCCACAATCATCACCCCCTCTAGTAAAGAATCCTATTTTTGAACTCCATCCACTTGCAGTTGGTTTAAAGTTAAACACATGCCAAGTAGGATTCCCAGGTCCTATTTGATAAAAATTGCTTCCAGGGAAATTTGCCTTATAACCATAATCATACGTAAAACCACTTAAATTCATATATGCAGAAGAAACCGAAGCAGTTTTTGGAATTTTTAAATACTCAATATTTGTTTCAGCTTTATCAAAAGTTATATTCTTGATTGTAGAACCATCATTTAATTCATCAAGGGCAATCTCTCCATCAAAAACCAATCCAACATTATTACTTAAAGTATTATTTACATATATTTTAACATTTGTGGGATATGTTCCATTTGAAATATAACCAGAAACATTAATCGAAACATTTTCTATCTCGTCATAATGATGTCCCTTAATATAAACCGTATCATTTCCACCATTCACCCAACTAATATTTTTAGAAGTAGAACTGTCATTTAATTCTGTTTTTCTAAAATAAGAAATATTGAGAGTAAAATTTGCGTTTGGGGTTCCACATGTGTAGTTGTCTCCATAGTTTGGGTGGTCGATATCCACACACGTTGTTGTCGCGCCGGTTAGATTTGTTGTGAAGTTTATTGGGGTTCCAAGTTCTACCGAAATATTTCCGCTTACTAGATTTGTTGCGGTGTCGTTTACTCCATACCAAAAAGGATCTCCCAAACAAAATCCAGAAGAAGGATTAATAACCAATCCTTCAAAAATATATATCCCAGAACAAATAATTAAAATCATCCAAGAATAAAATAAAACTTCCTTTAACATTTTCCACTTCTCCTTTTTATAAAATAATTTTCCCATTTCTCTTTTGTATAATTTGTTTTGGCATGACATGAAACACACAAACAAATTAAATTATCTGGTTTACTGTTGTTTTTATCATAATCTATATGATGAATACTTAATCTTCTTTTTGATTCTTTCTCATGCTTAAAACACTCTTGACATCTAAAATTATCTCTTTTTCTTATATTTTTTTTCAATTCTTTATTAAAATCCTTTCCATAGGGTTCCAATGATTTCCAATTATCAAAATATTTATGTAATTCTCCTTTTTGAAATTTTGTATTTATCTTATCCCAAATTTCCCTACATGAATGTTTTTTATTTTTAGACATTAAACAATTACAAATTGGACATTTAAGTGTTCTATCATAAACTTGTTTAGATATTCTTTTTCTTTTTTCCAAATCTTTAAAAAATCCATTCTTTTGTCTTGTTTTTGTTCTCCTATCTATTTCTTCTTTACTTTTTTTCCTTCCAACATTTATCTTACTTCCTTTCTGAAATCTCACTTTAATACCTCGTTGTTTATTTCCATTCCCCAAACTATTGTTTCGTCCGGGTTACTCTTAAGCCCAACAAGCATATAATCTTGGCAACTATATCTCGCAAATCTGTGAACATAAATTCTATCTTTTCTTGGCTTTGTTGCATTTGTGAAGTTCTCATATCTCCATCCTGCTGTTGATGCCCGTATTCCCTTGTCATATAAAAATTGTTTCTTGACTCTTCCATCTTTAAAAAAAATCCAATAATCAGGGATCCCTGGTGAGAAGTCCATCTTAAATTCCTCTGGGTTATAAATATCATAATTGTCTGGTCCTAAGTTACAAATCTTACCATACGAAACACAAGGATCGTCTGGAGTTCCAAGACACACATCATCGCTTCCAGTTATCTCAAACCCCATCGCCATCAAAACAAAAAATAAAGAAGTCACTGTGATAATCGCACCACCTGCTATCTTTGCGTACTTACTTGATTCTCTTCTTAAGTAAATTCTTCTATTTCCCATTATGTGTTTGTACTTGATTGCACAAGCTTTAAGTTCCATCTCAATTTTGTTGGTTCTGCCTCAGTATATGTTGAACTAAAACTTAAAACTTTAACCCATAGCCCTCCTCTTATGTCATCATTAAAATATAATGGGTACCCCGAATCATTGTCCTGATGACCTTGTTGAAGGTTCTCTACATCTGCAATCCACCCAACAATATTTGCCTTTGATTCATTCAGATATACCCCTGTTAGAGTTATTGTTTTTGTAACTCCTCCATAATCGAATACATCGGTACCATCCGCATCGGATAAATAAAGAGGCATGATTGCAAGACTAGAATCTTTACTACAATCATTATCAGTAATAGTAGCATTCCCATCACCATGAAGTGTAACATATTCAGTATACTCTCCATCGCCTAGAAATCCTAATGTTGTATTTCCCATTATGCTATCCCTCGAGATTTTAATTCCATCATTGTAATATTCGAGAATCTTCTCGCAAGTTCATCCGGATCAATATTCGAAGAGTTCCCGTTCATTTGAATTGTTGGCTTTAGAATAATACTGCTTGAGCTGTTGCTATTATTATTAACTCTTGGAATCACGCTTTCTCCCCTATGCAATTTGTACATTCCTGTTTGCCCTACAAACGCTGTTCCTGTTTGATGTCCTTCAACATCATCATCATCATCCCCTTTCCAGATTGATTTTACTTTCTTCCATAACCATGCACCGAAGTTCCAATGCCAGCTCCAGATTGATTTTACTTTTCCCCAGAGCCATCCTCCAAAGTCGGCCACATAATTCCAAACTGCTTTCATCTTTCCCCACAACCAAGAGCCGAAGTCCATTGTGTAATTCCAAACCGATATCAACACGCCCCATAACCAACTTCCGAAATCCATCACATAATTCCAAACTGTCTTCAATTTATCCCAGAGCCATCCTCCAAAATCCCAATACCAACTCCAAACTGATTTCAATTTATCCCATAACCATCCGGCGAAGTCTGCTGTCCAATTCCAAATTTTCTTAATGTTATCCCACAACCATCCTCCAAATTGTTTCATCTTATTGTATACTGCTCCCCAGTCAATTTGTGCTAGTAATGCAAGGCCTGCTCCAATTAAAGCTCCGGCTGCTGCTCCGATTGGTCCTCCTAATGCACCGATCGCCGCGCCGGCCAAAGCTCCGCCTCCTGCGCCCAACGCAGTTCCAACCACCTTCTTCCCGATTCCTGTTCTAGAAAATTTTAGCCATGAGACTGCTGCTTTCATTAACATGATTGCTAGTGGTCGAAGTAACCCTGCCAAAAAATCTCCAAATGGCCTAAAAAATATTAAAAATGCTCTTCCAAAAACTGACAAAACTCCTCTAAGATATCCGCTTGACTTCTTCATTAATCCCAAGGCTGTTCCAGCGATTGCCGCTATTATTCCTAACTTTGCAACGGTTGCACCCATCCCTTTTGATAATCCCATAAACCCTGATCCTGCTGAACCTCCGCCTCCGCCTCCACCTGCACTTGCTGAGGATTTGGAACCCCCAAAACCCGCAGATTTTAAGGACTTATTTAGAGACGCCGCTATCTTGTCGCCAATCTGCTTGCCGACTTTGTCTCCTTCTCTTCCACCTTTAACGGTGATTGGAACCTTGATTTCCATGGTGCTCTCTGCCATCAATCCTTCATCTCGGCCCCAACCTTCTTTTTATATTCCATTTCCATTTCCCTCATATAACACATTCTGTCGTAAGGTAGCGCGTCTACCTGACTCGGGGTGTAATTAAACCGATTAGCGAAAAACCAATAAATAAATTCTTGTGAAATCTCTGGATCGTCTAGGTAGTGTCCGGAGATGCTTTCTCTGATTTTAAATTTTTTTTTTCAGAGGGCTCCGCGAACTCATTATATGCTTCGAACAAATAATCAGTGACGTCTGCAGGTAATTTCTTTAAGTCTGCAACTGAAGTCTCAAAAGGAGCTTTGATAATTGCCTCGGCCAGTATCTTCTCCTGAATCTCACTCTCGTCAATTTTAATCTGTGGTTGCCCACCGAGTATTGTTGTCTTAGTGCATTCGGATTTGATTCTGTTCCTTATCCCAGTGTTAAGTTTCCGAATTGTGATCATTTCCTCTACTTCTTTATCGTCTCGTTTAATCATCAAAGGGATATCCTTTGTTTGTTCTACGATTTGATTCTTAGCATTGATCTCCATAATCGGCATAACGGGTTTTTTATCCTCTGCCATCTTAAATGTTGTCTGCTGCTACAGGTGCTGTCTCGACATCATTTGTATAAATAATGTTAGTGCAACCTCTGGCCCAGCCGGTCACATCCTCTTTAATTACTTCTGTTGCATTCTGTGGAAGGGTTTCTTCATTCAAGTGTATTCCAGTCAAGTTGATGTCCAGGATATCTCCATCGTCATTTGTGAATGTTAACTCTAATGTTGCAATCTCTGTTCCGCTTCCTGCATCTGGTGCAGTTGCTGAATTTGTCCCATTAAAGAAATATGTCAATAAGTCAGTGTAATCGTTGAACGCTGCTGTCATCGTGAAGTTGTATTCTCGATTTTCAGCAACTACTCCTGTCATGAATCTGGACCCTATCCCATAAACTGCTTTCGCGCTATTTCCAATACTCAACTCGAAACTCTGAACCGCTGCGATTTTTGTTCCGTCTGGCATCTCGATGCTCCCATGTGCGAAAGTGAATATCGGTTCTATCTCTGCGTTGTTTGCAACGAATGTTGTGTTGACTGTTTCGTATCGGTACATTGTTTCTAATGTGAATTTTAATGCTTCGTTTACCGCCGCTGTCAAAGTACAATTATTAATAACGTTTCCAATAAGGACAGATGTGAAGTCTGTTGTTCCCAACTCCATGCTTGAACTGATAGTAAAACTTGGTAGAATATCCGCTTCTGTGTACGTGTGGGTATATGCTTCGCTTGTTCCTCCGTCGGAATTTGCTCCCATAACTCCCAATAGCCAATAAGCATTTGCGACCATCCCTGTGATGCTTGCCTCTCCTCCGTATTGTTTGTTGATTGTTGCAGTTGCGTTTCGTGCTCCAATTCCATAGACTCTTTCTGCGTTGTTTGTCCTGGTTATCGTTACTTCAATCCCTTGACCAAACGGCATATAAGTCTCGTCGCTAGCTGTGTGCGATGCGGCCGCTACGCCCCACCCATCCATATCTTCGAATGCGAATAAAGCAGTTGAATTTCCTCCTCCAATATAATTGTTAACCATGTTAGTTTTTTTTACCTCCCGTGTTATTTAATTTTAGTTTGATTCCTAATCCTCGTTTCCCAATGTTTTCATCTAGTAAAATATGACAGGGTTTACAATAAGTTATTCCATTTCCTATATCCCATAATTCCTTACATTTTCTTGCCTGTTCGGATGTAGTTATGTTAAATAGTTTTAATAGTTTTGAAAATGCGATTATATGGTGTGCTTCCAAATATCCTTTTTTTCCACAATGTTGACAATGATAATTATCACGTTTGAAAACATCTGCTCTCCATTCTAAATATTCTCTCATCATCATAATTCTTCCCCTTAATTCTCTCTTAAATCCAGTAAATTTTTTATCTCCAGTCTGTTCTAAACTTTTATTTATTCTAGATTCCATGCTCCAAGTATGACATTCCTTATGATAATTTGCATGACCTTCTTGGAATCCTGATTTCTTATTATAATTTCCAGTTTTAACTTTGTAACCTTTCTTTCCCTTGTTCCATGGGATGCATCCCTTTTTGAATTGTGTTTCTGGATTTGCACTCTGTCCTTTCTCAAATTGTGCCATATTAAGAAGACATCTCCTGCTTTTTTAAAATTTTCTTCTTTGGATTTAGTTTTCTCATTTGAGTTTTCTTCTTCTGCGCGGTTAGTTCGTCGTCGATGATTTCTTTTTCTGAATTATTTTTGTCATCTTGGGCGGGTTCCATTAGTTCTTCAGCCTGAGCCATTGTTAACTTCCCTTTCGCGACATCCGTCATTAAACGCTTTTTAGCTTTATTCAACATTGAACATCCCCATGATGTCGATATTTTTTTGCATAATCTCATCTTTTTTGTCTTGGGATTTAATTGTTGGTCCGATAAATGTTGGCTTAACAAATTTTAAATAATAAAAGTTTTTTGCGTTAGAAACGTAGAGTTCTTTGATTGCTTGGATGTAGGTGTCTAGGTCGTCTGAGTTGTCTGCGTATACAACGATCGTAATTGCTACGTTTGATATAAAGCTGTCTCCGCCTATCCCTAGCGCATCGGTTGCAACGTTTATCACATCTACTGCGATTCGTGGGTATGAGTTTATTGTTAAATCGTTTCTTGGAAAGTCTGGGTATATTTTGTCTCCGCCATAATCATAAGTCACGACGTATGCCCCTGTTTGGTCTGCTTCGAATGTAATTAAACAACCGGCCGCATTCTTATAATCTGCATTCCAATCGGTCCCGAGATATTTTGAGGTTCCTCCAACCGTAATGCTTCGAATGTTCTTAACCGTTGATAGTGCAATTGTGATTGTGTCCTCTGCTGCCAATGTATCCTCTTGAGTATCGGTTGTCACGCCCCTCTCACTGATAGTAAATACATTATTATTTCTTAGAAAGTCTACCTGCTCTGATTTGATTTTTGGTATGTCCATTTGTTTCCTCTTGGAATGTTATGCCGCTTGGCTTAGTATTCTTAACTCTAGCATGTTTTTAAATCTTGTTTTCTAATTCGCGAATTGTTTTGTTATCTCTTCTTGGATAATTCCTGCTAGTTTGTTTCGAATCGTGTTTCTTATGAATGGGTTTGGTCTTGTTCCTGGATGTTTAACAACCTTAGCGAACACCTTGCCATTTCCTACTTTGAATTTGAGTGCCTTCTTGTCTTTTGGCTTGATTATATGTGGTGGCGTGTTATGTGTGAATATACCGTTAGCAAAGAACGTATCTTCTCCTTCTAATGTTAAATTATAAATTGTTGATTTATTCATCAAAATAGTTTCAATATCAATTATTTCTTCTGTTATAAATTCTTCGAATTGTTTCTTTGTGTTTTTTCCATATCCATATTTTTTATGAAATTCTTTATGATGTTTTTCACATAAGGCAACTCCATTCTTAACATCATATCTTTCTTTTGGAAATTTATCAAATCCATTAAGATGATGGGATTCTATTTTTTTAATCCCACAAATAACACAAAATTTATCACGTTTTTTTACTGCTCTAACCCAAACTTTTTCTTCCTTATTTTTTCTTGGATTTGTTATTCCTCCATTCCAATTGTGATTTTTTTTCCCAGTCTGAGATAATCCTTGCTTTGTTCTTGTTTCTTTAGATAACTTCCAATGCTTTCCTTTAGAATAATCATGTCTAGAATATTTATGATAGCATTCCTGTGAACAAAATTTGGCAGTATCTTTTCTTGATGGGCTAACAAAAAACTTTTTCCCGCATTTACATTCTATTTTTATTTCTGTTATAATACCCTTATTCCAAGGTGTTCCCCCAGCCCTTACCATATTTTTTTTATCCTATCTCTGACTTTTAATTTATGAGCTTTCTTCCATCCTTTACTTGTCCAGATGGGATGGTCCTCTGTGATTTCTAATTTCTTATTTTTGGTTTTCATAATAATCTTTTTTATTGGATACCCAATCTCCATTTTTTCTTTTTGGATTAATTTTTTGTATTCTTTTCCAGTCCATATTAATTCCCCTATTTTCAAATCTTTTAATTTTTTGTTTCCTTTCTTAGTTTTAATAGGAATAGTGTCTTTAAAAAAGCATCCAAACTCCACATAAAAAGCATAATCGACTATTGAGATTGTTAGTGTCATCCCGTCTGATGTGACCCTGATTGAATTTCTTAATCTCCCAGTATCTACTGGAGCTGCTATAATTAGTTCGTTCTGAATCCTTATTGCTATTCGTGGGATTGCTCTCCAAATCGCTTCTTCAATCTCATTCATCTTCTACATAAAAAAGCATTGCAAGTTTAAAACTTCCGGTCCCTGCAAAATCTCTCACACTTACTGTGTCGACTCGGTACACTCTGGAATCATGTGTTATCTTATCGTATTTATTTAGCGTTGTGTCCGGGCCGATGAATGCCATTGCATCGTATGATTTGTTTAAACCTGATTTGTCGAGGTCATATTTTGCTTTGTATGGGCTGATCACTATGTTGATATCCTCATCAGTTCCGTCAGTATAACTTTTATTTCCCGAGTAGTCTGGCGCCATTGTCACCGGTGTTCGAGTTGCTACAACCCCAAAATCAGAAAGGGGCCCAAGGTTGAAATCTCCACTTACTCCCACAGTTGCTTTCTCGTAATAATTAACTACAACCGTCATATCATCCCAGAGTCCGTTTAAGAATGTTATTTCTGTTGAAGCTGATAAGTGACTGACTGTGTATTCTAAATCTAATCCTAAAGGCAATCCACTCGCATAAACTAAAAATCCACTTTGTTGTGTTGTTCCTGTATTTGACAGAATTAGGACTCTATTCGAATCTCCTGAAGCTCCACTTGTGTCTGCTCCTGTTCCGTTGAATGTTTTTATTGTTGCCATTTTATTTTAATGTTTTTGTTTTTTATATATCTAATTGTATAATTAAAAAACAGTTTTCCAGGAATCTCCAACATTTATTTTAACTGATTCTACTGCTTTCCAAGTATCAGCAATATTGATTTTCATACTATCTACATCTTTGAATGTATCTCCGATATTGATTTTCATGTTTGTGCCTGTTGCTGCCGAGAAAGGATAAGCCCATCCTGCCCCAGAGTTCCATAATGCCGTTACGTCGTCGCTGTCTAAGGCTTTTGAAAAAACAAAAGCTTCATCCAAATATCCCTTATACCATCCTATCCTTTCATATCCAAATTTTAATTTAGCCGTCGAAGTAGCTAGTCCACTCAAAGCTGCGCTAGAAGTATTATCTACTTCCGTCCCATCAACATATAAATAAAGTGTAGAAGTTGAGCCCGAATAAGACATAATAATTAAGTGCCACTCCCCATCATTTAAATCAACATCGTCGGAAATAGAAATAGCCGTGCTCCCGTCACCCATTTGACAGTGGGCAAAATTTCCGGCCAAATTAAAAAAGCCGTATCGGTCGTTTAAGTTACGTTTCATAATTACCTCTACTGTCCCAACATCCCCATTAAATTTTGTCCAATATCCTATACTAAAATTATCATTCTCATCAAAATTAATGCTAGCGTCATCATCCACTTGTACAATATCGTTTGCTCCATCAAAATAATATCCCGTGTTTATTATTCCGTCGCTGTTTTGTGTTGTAGAAGTAACTACCCCATCATTAGACCCCTCTGCGTCAATCATGTCTCCCGAAGACTCGTCCATCTTCCAATAAGCAACACATGAGTCTATTAATGCCATTATGCCGTGTATTTCACAAACAAACTTCCAATCGTTGTAGTGTTTGCTGTTGGTGGACTTCCCGTCCCGTAACAAACATTAACTACTTGGTCGGTTGCTGCTGTCCCGTGGTCTGCTGCAGTTAATGCTCCAGTCAATGTTGCTGCGCTTAATGCACTAACAACATTTGTCGCGTCTGTCACATCCGCACTTTCTTCGATTGTTCCTAGTTTAGTTGATGCTGTTGAATTATAAGAAATTTTGTTAGTGTTAGCAACAATCTCATCCCACTTGTCTGCCCCTAATAGTCCTGCATTTGTAGTATCTGCTTCAACTAGAGTTGCGTTTGTTCCATCAGAAGAATTAACATCCATCGTAGTGGCTGTCTTTGTTCCTACACTTAGGTTTGTTGAAACATTATGATTCACATCTGTATCTTTAGCATTATTAACAACATGTTCATCATACATAGTAGTTGTCATAACCCCAGCGTTCGTCGCATTAGCAGCGGCAATAGTATCATTTGTTCCATCACTTGATTGAATATCTACATTTGTTGGAGCTTCGACTACTGTAATATTTGTTGTTACATTATGGTCTACGTCCGTTTCCTTTGCTGTGTTTAGTCCGATTGCTGTTTCGAGTTGAGCGTGAGTTTGAGTTCCAATATTACTTAAAGCTGTGTGGTCTGTTGTGTCCCCTGTGTCTGTATAATTAGCAGCGTTGATATTAGTTGCACCCAAATCGGTTGTCCAATCAAGATGTTCGTTAGCAGTAACTCCAGTTAAACTATCGTGAGTAAAATCTGAAGAAGTATAGGTTGTGTTAGTATAATTTCCAGAATGGATATTTGTTGCTCCTCTGTCTGTGGTCCAGTCTAGATGCTCATTAACAACAAAATCAGAAAATCCATCATGGAAAGCTCCACCACTATAAGCTATATCTCCATCTGTTACTGCTGTATTAAATTGTGATTTGGTTCCAGTAATCCCTACAATGCTTGTTTGGTCTCCAGAATTTGTATTTGTAGTATTTCCGATTACCGTTACTTGAGCGTCTGTTACATAATTTGAATCTGCATCTACACCTATATCTCCAGTCGTTAAAACTACTGTTCCTGTTTCTCCATTAACACTCAAGACACTATCTGTTGGAGTTTGTAATTCTGTAAAGTCTGCCATAGTTCCTGCGCTTCCGCCATTGTGCATATACGATTTATTCTCATCTGTTCGAATAACCACATCACCTTCTTCTGTTGTTAATGCTAACATTGCCACTTCACTTACTGCAGTTTGTACCGAAGTCAATGCTACTGGTGGTAATACTGCACTTGAAATGGTTCCACTAGAAATATTTGAAGCATTTGTACAGTCAACATTCGGAACATTTCCAAGACTCACATCTGTTTTGTCTACTGAATGTGGGTTGTTTGTTAATCCCCTATGAGTTGTATTAAAATCGATCGCTGTTGTGTTTGTTCCTATTCCGCTTATATCTTGATCTCCTGAATTTGTTCCGCTTGTATTTCCTAGAAGTGTTATATCATCATCAGTAACATAATTTTGGTCGCCTGTCAAAGCTGGTGCGAATCCTGTGTGTCCTGCACTTGCATAGTCTAATTGTGAAAAAGAGGCATGGGCTGTTGTGTCTCCGGTATTCGTATAATTACCTGCATTGATGTTAGTTGCCCCCTGGTCTGCTGTCCAGTCTAAAACTTGGTTTGCTGCGTATGTTGTATCAGTATAATTTCCGGAATGGATGTTTTTCGCTCCCTGGTCTGCTGTCCAATCTAAATGGTCGTTTACTGGAATACTTGCCAAACTATCATGCGCGAAATCTCCGGCTGTGTAGGTTGTGTTTGTATCAGTGTAGTTTGCCGCATT
>Ga0222682_1000024_pt1 | contig 38078 bp, 41 predicted proteins | sample AntAcemetage1008_FD_179812 | JGI IMG/M metagenome (GOLD analysis project Ga0222682, IMG submission 179812) | Saline water microbial communities from Ace Lake, Antarctica - #1008 | ecosystem: Environmental > Aquatic > Non-marine Saline and Alkaline > Saline | place: Antarctica: Ace Lake...
CAAGTACGAAACAATTTAGAACTCATGTACAAAATTTAGCAAAGGATGTTTATAAAGGAAGTTGAATACTTTATAATTATAAAGTATAATATAATTATAAAGTATGAATATTGAATTAACTCCAGCTAAAGAAGTAGTTATATGCCAAACTTGTGGAAAAAAGTTTGTAGCATGGAAAAACTATCATAGACAATTTTGTAGTCGTCAATGTTCTGGTAAAGATCCTATCCGTATAAAAAGAGCTAAAATATTAGGTAATAAAAATGTTAAACCAAAAATTAAAAGAATTTGTCAATATTGTGGGAAGGAGTTCAGTTTTGCACCTTGTTATCTAGAAGTAAAGGGATTTAAGGGAATATTTTGTAGTACAACATGTTATGCAAAATCACGCATCGGTAATAAAAGTCCAGGACATTCTAAAAGATTATTAGGAAGAAAAAGACCTAAACATTCTCAAAAAATGAGAGGTTCAGGTAATTCTAATTGGAAAGGCGGAATTGCACGATTACCTTATTCATATGAATTTAATGAAAACCTAAAAGAACAAATTAGAAAAAGAGATAATTATACTTGTCAGCTTTGTGGTAAATTACAAAAAGATGAATTAAACCAATATAATAGAAAATTATCAATTCATCATATAGACTATGATAAGAAAAATTGTAAAAAATCTAATTTAATTAGTTTATGTAATAAGTGTAATTCCGTGGTTAATTTCACCAGAAAGCAATGGATAAAATATTTTAAAGAAAAATTAATAAAAAAATGAAGATTGCCATATTCTCACTTACAAAAAACCGTTTATATTACACAAAAAGAACACTAGAAAGTCTTCACAATAAAACACACATCCCTTATGATCATTATATTATAGACCAAGCAAGTACAGATGGAACATTAAATTATCTCAATAAACATAAAGACATTTATAATCTTAAAATCTATCCTTTAGGGATAAACATTGGCATAAATAGAGGAGTCAATTTTGCCATTGATAGGATTGGTGATGAAGCAGACATAATTTTGAAGCTGGATAATGACGTTGAAATTGAAACAGATGGTTGGTTAAAAAAGTGTATCAACGTATTATCCAAAAAGTTTGTCATTTCCCCCTATGTTAAGGGATTAATAAATAATCGTGGTGGAGTAAATAGATATGGACATATTAAAGAGTTTAATATAGGATTAACGCCATTTATAGGTGGTATATGTATGATTGGTTACAGAGATGCTTGGACAAAAGATTCTAACGGATGGGAGTTCCCTGTACCTAAACATGCAGGAGGAGATAGGGCTTTTTGTATGAAATTAAGTCTTTCGGGATATAAATTTGGGTATGTTGAGGATGTAGTGATTAAACACATCGAAACGACAGAAGGACAACACAAACGATATCCTAGTTATTTTAAAAAAAGACAAACCGAAAGAAAGATGGTATTCTAAAGGAGAATGATGATAAAGAAATATGAGTGTCAAAAATGCCATCATAAGTTTTCTAAAGTAGTAGGTTCTAGTTTCATTAAGACTGTAATGCCCCAATGTCCTATTTGTGGTTCTGAAAACATTCGGAGTACAGACTATATTGAAAAAAAAGAAAAGAAATAGTATCATTGACAAGTAGATATAGTCTTTAATATACTTGTCTTAGTTTAAGTTTTAAGTTAAGAGTCCCAGGAAAAGCCTTTATTAAAAGGAATAGATAGGGACTTTTTAAATGTATAAATGGATTTAATATACAATTGTGGATATTACACAACACTTACTCTAGTATCAAAAAGTAACAAAAAGTATACTTTTAGAAAAAGATGTGTAACAGAAATAGATAATAAAGAAGATGCAAATTACTTTTTAGAAAAAACTGCGAGTGACATCTCTTGGTGTTCTAAAAATAGTAGAAGCATCCCTCCATTTATGAAATTAGAAGATTGGTGTGCAGGTAAAGAGGGTAGATTCGATATTAAGCCTTTTAGAATCTATATCCCTAAACTATATAAAGATTTATTTTTATTAAAATAATTAAGGAAAAATCATGACAGACACAAAAATTCAAAGATTTAAAATCGCTATTCCTATTCTTAAAACTAGCGTTAAGATTATTAAAGACAAAGACGGTAATGAAGTTGAAGAAAGATATTTAGATGGAGTTGCTTCGGGGACGGATTTAGATTTACACGGAGATAGAATGTCACCGTCTGCTATTGAATCTATGGCTAAATCTCTCAAACAACATGTTATTAATCTTAATAATGAACACGATACTTCTTGGTCAAGCGAGATAGGTGATATTAATGAGTTAACAGTAACGGACAAGAATGATCTTACTATTAAAGCTAAACTTAATAAAATGAGTACAGCTAACGATTTATGGTATGCTCTAACAGAACAGAATAAGAAACTTGGCCTTTCAATCGGTGGATATGTTAAAGACTATGAGATGGTTAAAGAAGGTGAAGGAAAAGATGAAAAATGGGTTCGTCTTTATAAGAAAATTGACTTAGATCACATCGCTGTTACATCCCGACCAGCTTATCCTAAAGCATGGGTTTCAAATATTGCAAAATCAATTAATGAAGAAAATGATAGAGTATTAATAAAGAAAATAAAAAAAGAAAATAAAGAAAAAAGTAGAAGGAATGAACGAAGAAAGCAATTCACTGAATTGGCAAGATCAATTGTTCGAAGTATCCAAAATATGGAAGCCGATTTATTACTTGAACTCGTTGAGAAAGGACTTACCTTTTTAAACGAAAAACAAATATTATTAATTGAAAGGAGTCTAGAAATGACTAAAAAAGATCCCTCACTGGAAGCTGACAAGTCTAAGAAAGACGAAGCTAAAAAAACCAAGTCCGAAGGTAAAAAAGCTGAAAAATCAGCAGCACCAGAGAATGAGAAATCCAAAAAGAAAGTATCTAAAGTCAAGAAATCGAAAACCGATTCAAAAGAGAAAAAAGTTGTTAAAACTAAAATCTCTAAAGAAAAAGTCAAGAAATCGAAAACTAAAAAGAAAAATCTCAAGGAGTCGGGCAAAAAGGAACACTCTGTGACTAAGAAAGTGAAAACTATCAAAGTAAAATCAGAGAAAGAACCTAAAAAGAGCAAAGAGGCAGAACTGGTTAAAACTGTTAAAGAACTTTCTAAAAGTCTTAAAACAGTACTTTCAGGCTATGAAGAACTTCAAGAAAAAGTTGAAAAGCTTGAAACTCAACCATCAAGTCGCAAGACTGTGGAAGTTAAACGGACACTCGGAGATGAAGAAACCGAAGATAAGAGTGTTGACGAATTGAAAAAGGCAAGAGACAAAAAAATTGAATCAGTTAAGAAAGAATTTGTAAACGATGCCAGTTTATTCGCTAGAATCCAAAGAGTCCGTGCCGAATATGCTAAAAGAATAGTAAATGTAGAGTAAAAGGTTTAGTTTTTATTATTTATTAAATGACTTAAAAAGAAAGGCAAAAAGTATGACAAAGAAATCGCAAGTAAAATTGCAAAAAGCTCTACTTGATGCTGCCTCGTTACTTCAAAAGTCAGCAAACGTATCTCAAGGCGTGGATCAAGCTGCATCCATGCTCATGAAAAGTGCTATTTACACTACAACCTCTGGAGCATTCGCTCAAAGAGAGCACTTAGACACCCAAATTGGTGACATCACCAAGAGGAACACCCCGTTCCTTGACAAGGTTGCTAAGGTAAAAGCAAATGGTAAAACTCATGAATGGGACATGGTTACGGCACTAGGAAGCACTGATACTGCTGTCGCTGAGTGCGGTACTCCTCCCGAGAATGACGCAACAATCACTCGCTATTCTGCTCAAATTAAGACTTACGCCACAAGCGTAAAAGTCTGTGATTTGGCACAATGGGCTGCAAGTGACTACTTTGACTTGATGAATCTTCATCTAGAAAAAGGAATGCGTAAAATTCTCCACGATGTTGAGAAAAAGATTTATTACGGTAATCATGATGGTACAAGTACCAATGACTTTACCGGGTTATATAAATTGATTGCTGATTATGCTGGGGCTTCCAATACCATTAACGCAAGTGGGAATCCAATTTCCCAAACTTACATAGACAACGCCATTCAGGCTGTTGTTGATAATGGTGGAATGTCCACCCATATGTTTATGGGGGCAAAAGATTTGAGAGACTTCGCTGCTCTCTGGGCTAACAAAGTTGTTTACAATGATCCGAATGCTGGTATGACTTTTGGTTATAACGTAGCACGTTACATGTCATGGGCTGGGCCAATTGAAATTGTCCTTGATCCATTCCTGATAGCGGCTAGTTCACCAAATACTCCTAATACAGATGTGTTTATTGTAGATATGGATGAAGTTGCTTTAGCACAGACAGAACCGATGTATCGTCTTCCGACATACAGAGCATTAGATTTGGCTGAAACCCAAACAGTGGTCTGGAATATTGTTTTGGAAGTTCGTGTCCCTCAATGGCAGGCAGTTGTTAAGAACTTAGGATAATCAATGTTTTTAAAAAAACAGATTAGTAAAAGATATTAAAAAGGGGTGAGTATTGAATTACTTGCCCCTTTTTTAGTAAAGTGTTATATTTAAATAGTAAGGAGATAAAAATGAAGAATCTAGTAATAGTCCAAAGCAAAACAATCAACAATGAAAGCATACCTATCGTCTTTAAGACAGCTCAGGTAATGCAAGGAGGGGAAAAGGATGAAAGAGAACTTAGTCGAAGTTACATTTTTAAGAATTTCCAGGCTACAATCCCACTCAAATTAGCTAAAATTATTGTTAAACAAAGTCCTAATGAATTTTCAATCGTAAAAGGATTAGATAAAAATCCAGATAAATCAACAAAACGAGTTTTAAGGGTAGCAAAAGAAAAAATAGAAGGTTTTACTTGTCCTCACTGTGGGGCAGTAACTAAAAGTAAAGCAGGTTTAACATCTCATATTAGATTTAACCATCCCGAAAAATGGGAAGGTAAAAAGGAGAAAAAATAATGCAAGTATTCGGTAATATGTATACAAAAAAGATAGTTTGTGCAAATAACAATGGAGCTGAACAAGATTTCGATAATGTTGCTAGTACTGAAAAGTTAGTTAAAATAACACCCACAACAAATGTTTATGTTTTGTTTACACCAACATCAAGTACTCATGAAGCAGACAATGCTGATTATTTTATCCCAGCCAACCAAGAAAGAGAATTTCTCGCAGGCAGGGGACTTGATAGATTGACGATAAGAAACGAAAGTGGTGGTTCGTCAGATATTCATGTCGCTATCTTATATTAAAAAGTAAAAGATTTAGTTTTATGAAGATAATTTTTTTATTACCTTCTCTAAGGGTAAGCGGTGCAACAGTTATATTCGAATTGATAAACGGCCTTTCTGACAAGGGACATGATGTTAGGATTACTTCATTAGATGAATTAGTTTCTGTTGAATATCCTTTATTAATAACACCCCAAAAACTTCAAGATAGTTTGGAATTTTTTGAAAAAGCCGATGCAATTGTTGCATATCAACCTCCATGTGCTTTTTACGTAAACGATTTAGATGTTCAAACAAAAAAGTACTACTTTTTAACAGATGACGTTAAGAAATTTTATCCCAGAGAACTTTTTAAAGCTAAATTCCCCAATCTTGATAAAGACAGAATCGACATTGAATATAGAACACAGCAAACGTATATTGATAACTCATATCAATTACCTCTCAATTTTTTAGTTACAAATAAATATTTAACATCCCGAAAAGATACATTCGTTATCCCAATAGGATTAAATCATAAACTTTTTTATCCTGATTTAGGTATGCCTAAAGGAGATAGATTAAGAATTTTAGTAGATGGAAACCTCTCGCCGTGGAAGGGTGTTGCAGATATAAATAAAGCATTAAGCAATTTGAGAGATTTTGATCTATGGACAATGAGTAACACTAAATTTACGATAAAAAGCGACAAGCATTGGGTAAATCCAACACAAGAAGAAACTAGAAAGATACTATCATCATGTGACATATTAATAAAAGCCAGTTATGAAGATGGAACAGCAGAAATGCAAGCTAAAGCAATGGCGTGTGGTTGTGCGGTTCTTACTAGAAAAACGTCTGGTACTAGAATGTTTTGTAATGACAAAAACTCACTAATTTTTACTCAAAATCAATCAATTGAAAAAGACTTAGAAAAATTAATGAAAAATAAGAAAATGAGAGAAGAACTAATTAGAAATGGACTAGAAACAGTAAAACAGTTAAACTGGGATAAATCTATTAGAATTTTAGAAAAAGCACTAAAAGGGAAATAATAATGAGGAATTCTTATATAATAATAAATTCGGAAGAATTGAGAAAAGCATATAAAACAAAAAATATAAAGGAGTGTGCTAAATTTTTTAATTGTTCACCTGAAACTATTAAAAGAAGACTTATTAGAATTGGAATTAAAATTAAAACCAAATCAGAAGTTTTAAAAGCATATTATAAAACAGATAAAGCTATACCTGAAAGGAAAAGAAGAAGTAAAAGAGCAAAGAAAAACAAAATTTTTCAACATTATAAAGGAAGTGGAATTGGATTACCAAAAAATGTAAAAGGAAAGAAAAATCCTAATTGGAGAGGTGGTAATTCACCTAAATATTGGACTCAAAGAGTAATAGCACATTATGGAGATAAGTGCGATATTTGTAAATGGGATAATGTTCCAGAAGTATTAGAAGTACACCATAAAGACTATAATAGAAAAAACAATACGATTGAAAATGGGCAAGTATTATGTCCTACTTGTCACAGAATTATTCATTTTAAAGAAAGGGGATTCAAATAATGTCAGATGAGATTATGAAGGGTGGAATTGCACAAGCTGGTGAGGTGCAAGTACCCAAGAGATTGAATCTTTTGTGGATTCCTCGAGATAACAAAGGTTGCGGGTTCTACCGCATGATGGTTCCCGCTAATGAGATTAAAAGACAAGATTTAGCTAATGTAGTTGTTAACTTTGGTTGGAATTGGAAAATGGTTGAATGGGCTCATATTATCATTGTTCAAAGAATGACTGATATCGAGGCATATGAAACTTTCGATCAGGCACACTCCTTAGGTAAAAAGATTATTTATGAATTAGATGACTATGTAAATGCTATTTCTCCCACCAATCCTTCTTATGATTTTTGGAGTCCATTTGGCCCTAACTATGCTCGTTGTTTAAAAATAATGCAGAAATGTGATGCTATGCAGGTAACTACCGATAGAATGAGAAATGAATATTCTCTTTGGAATCCACGTGTAGATGCTCTGGGTAATTATTTAGATAAACACCTTTGGGATGTGCCTGCATGGACAGCAACTCATTGGGATAATTATTATAAGAAAAAGAATGATGGTATAATTAGAATAGGATGGGCAGGAGCCGCAAGTCATTACGAAGATTTGCAGTTAGTAGAACAAGTTATTACTAAAATCTGTCAGAAATATCCTAACGTACATTTTTGCTTAATGGGGTACCATGGAGAGTCTAAAAGGGGAGCAAATCTCTTTCAAAACGTTCCATCTACTACATCAATCTGTCCCTACTGTAAACATGAAGGACAACTCGAAAAAATATCAGGGATTGATTTACTATACTACCCAAGCAAATTAAAAGAATGTGCATTTGACATTGCAATAGCACCTTTAATAGAAACTGGATTTAACCAGTGCAAAAGTGATATAAAGATAAAGGAGTATGCAGCATTAGGTGTTCCAGTGGTAGCAACAAGGATGAAGCCATATAGTTTAAGTGTAAAGGAAGGATATACGGGGTTCTTAGCCACCACAGGAAAGGAATGGTTTGATGCTTTAGAACTTCTTATCAAGAATAAAGAATTAAGGGAAAAACTTGGTAGAAATAACTATCGATGGTATAAAGAAAATACGATTGATAAACACATCCACAAATGGATGTCCTTTTACAACCGAGTTATAAGTTTTAAGTATAAGTGGTAGAAACTTCATTAGAAGTTTTTTATTATTAATCAAAAGGAAAAAACACTATGGCTGCAACATTTCAATGGTGGGGCGAATACGGAGCAATTGGTTCTCCAACAACAGCTGACTTGGGTGTTTCTGGAAACCTTTTCAACTTTAAGACAAGTAACTCGCTTGCTTCGGCTGCGGATTATACTTCTTATCCAATCACTGCGGGTAACAACTCGTATGATGTTTGGTTGAAAGGACACTTCACAGGATCATTCAATAAGATTCAGAACGGTAAATTCTATAAATCGTCAGGTGCATTGGGAACAGGAGAATCTGTTAAATTCATTGGTGCCGTAACCGCTTATCACACTCCCGTAACAGGGAATAGTTCTTACGCATCAGCTGATGTTCCAACATCTGCACCAGGTACAGCAAATGTGTCGTTCAACTCAAGTCTTGATGGAAACATCACTGGAGTAGGATACTCTGACTTTATTGTTACTCAGTTGCGAACAACAACTGCCGCAGAAGCTGGAGATACCGCTACGTTCACATTCACGCTTACCTATGATGAGAATTAAAATTTAAGTAAAAGAAAAAATTATGGCAAAATATATACCAATACATCCTAACGATGATACTTTTAAAAGATTGATGAAGGGAGTCGCTAAGGCTCTCCGAACAGGAAATGCCAAACTCTTGGATTCTATGAAAAAAGAGTTTGCAGAAAGTTATATCGATCTTTTCTATAATAAAGAAACAGATATTGTTAGGCTGGTAAGAAAAGACTCGCCACCAATTGACTTTCCTGTAAGTCAATGGACGAGTTTGCCCATAAAAAAGTAAAAGTTAAAATTAATGGTCGCTTGCAATACAATGCACCAATGGAGGAATACAATCCTATGACTATAAAACCAATAGGTAAACTAACCGTTCAAGAAGAAGATGCTAGAAATGAATTAAAATATGAATGGATAGCTAAATATAAAGATGGGTCTGAATTAAGACAATATAACGATAAAGCGGGATTAGTTCACCACTTTGGTCACATAGACCAAGAGAAAATCGTTGAGTTTATACTTGAATCTAAGACAGAACCTAAGTTTACGGTATCTGTTAATTTACTAACAGGGTTATTTTATATAAATAATAAACCTGTAAAAAAGCTTCAAGTTGAAAATACTCACGTTCCTCTTGGTTTATTTTTTGGTAACAAGAAGGTTGTATCTTCTTGGGGAAATAAAGCAAAATTAATCTCTTTCAGGCACGTTGAGCGAGAATACAATATGGGTCTAGGTACAGTAAATGTGAAAATGACCTATGAACTTGGGTACGAAGCAGAAATAGACGGGAAGCATGAAAAACACACGATAGTGATTGACGAAAGAGGGCATTTTGGTATCCCCATGACTCCAGAACAAGAAGGCTTCAAAGCATTGTAATTCCAACAATAAGACTCAGTTTCAGACTAAGGTTTAGTTTTATAGTTTGAAACTGAGTTTTTTTTATGGTGAAATAAAAGTGAAAACAAAATAATATGGCAAATAAAACAATTGCTTACGGTTCAGAATATCCGTTTAATGAAGATACTAGTATTTTTGTATCAGTTGCTGTTTTAGACTCAACCCATTTTGTAGTTGTATACCAAGATGTTAATAATTCTAAGTACGGGACAGCAGTAGTTGGTACTATTTCTGGTTCAACAATTGATTACGGTGCAGAATATGTATTTAATACGGCCGAGAGTATTTATACTTCAGTTGCTGTTTTAGACTCAACCCATTTTGTAGTTGCTTATAGAGATGTTGGTAATAGTAATCATGGTACTGCTATTGTTGGTACTATTTCCTCAGTTGATGAAATTAATTATGGTTTAGAATATGTATTTAATACGGCCGAGACTAATTATATTTCAGTTGCTTCTTTAGACTCAACTCATTTTGTGGTTGGATATAGAGATGACGGTAATTCTAGGTACGGAACAGCTATTGTCGGGACGGTTTCTTCAGTTGATGAAATTAATTATGGTTTAGAATATCCGTTTAATGAGGCTGAGACTCGTGAGATTTCAGTTGCTTCTTTAGATTCAGTTCATTTTGTAGTTGGATATAGAGATGACGGTGGAGATGATTATGGCTGTGCAGTAGTTGGCACTATTTCTTCAGTTGATGAAATTGATTACGGTTTAGAATATCCGTTTAATGAAAGTGGCACTTACAGTGTTTCAGTTGCTTCTTTAGACTCAACTCATTTTGTGGCTGGATATAGAGATGACGGTAATTCTAAGTACGGAACAGCTATTGTCGGGACGGTTTCTTCAGTTGATGAAATTGATTACGGTTTAGAATATGTATTTAGTGAAGTTTCGAATGGTTTAGGATTTATTTCAATTGCTGTTTTAGACTCAACTAGTTTTGTAATTGTATATAGAGATTATACTAATTGGGCTAATCATGGTGCATCTATTGTCGGGACGGTTTCCTCAGTTGATGAAATTAATTACAGTTCAATGTATGAGTTCAATCCAGCTAACACTAATTATACTTCAGTTGCTGTTTTAGACTTAACCCACTTTGTAGTTGGATACCAAGATAATGGTAATTCTGGTTACGGTACTGCTATTGTCGGAACTATTGTTATCCCTCCTCAAACTGTTACACATACTATTCAAGCTAAAGCAGCTATTAAAAGGGAATTAATCCAAACAGTTACTTCAAGGGCAACTATCAGAAAGTCTTTTACACAAACTTTAACCGCTAAAGGTAGGATTGGGATTTCCAGCATTCAAACAATCACCGCAAAAGGCAGAATAACAATTTCTACTATCCAAACCATAGAGTCTAAAGCAAATATCAGAGAGGTAATTACTCAAACCATTGACTCTAAAGGGAATATTAAAAAATCACTTACTCAGACTATTGAGTCAAAGGGTAGTATTAAAAAATTATTTACAAAAACAATAACAGCAAAAGCTCGAACTGGAATTATTGGTATTCAAACTGTCATTGCCAAGGCTAATATTCAAAACACAATCGCTCAAACAATAACTACGAAAACCCGAATAGAAAAAGAATTTACTCAGACAGTTCAAGCCAAGGCTAGGATACAAAAATCTTTTGCTCAAACAATAACTGCTAAAGCAATCATAAAAATTAGCCAAACACAAACCGTTGCTACAAAAGGAAGAATATCCATTACAACCACGAGAAACATTGATGCTAAGGCAGACATTAAAGCTATCCAAATCCAAATAATAACTTCTAAGGCAATTATTAAGAGGGAATTTACACAGACTATTGAAGCCAAGGGTAGGGTAACTATTGCTTCTACACAAATTGTTGCCGTTAAGGGAAGAATAGGAATCGCTTCTTCTCAGGCAATCCAAGCAAAAGGAAGAATAGGGATTGCGGAACAACAGACAATTACTGCTAAAGCAGAAATCATTTGTTTATCCAAACCAATATTAGTTACTCCTACCCATTTATCCGTACAAACAAGTCCTGTTTACCTTGTATGGGAAATATCAAGTTGTTGTAAAAATAGAAATATACATACACACATTGAGATTGATAAAACAGATAACACGTTTAATGATTTAGAAAAAGACTTGTACAGTTTCAGAGATCCAGATTTCGAATACTGGGATGGCTCTAACTGGCAAACATATCCCACTTCAGGAATATCATCTGTCTACTATGGCAACCAAGCCAGAGTATTAGTTACTTTAACCACTGGAAACAAATGGTGGAGTGCAAATGGAGGTGTGAAGTAACTATGACAAAAACAACATATATACCATTATTACCTGGCAATAGATACATAAATAGTTCTAGTTATGAAGTTGAAGATACGGCTAGCCGTTTTATATTCACAAGTTCTCGTTGGGATGGAACTGTTGAAATTTATTTAGAGGCAGGATTAGATTATAAGATTTATGCTTCTTTATTTAAAGTTTCAGATAATTCCCAGGTGGCCTCTTCAGAAATTTTAGGATCAAGTTCAAGAATTAGAAGCTCAAATTGTTATGCAGATCTTGTTGATGGAGAAGAATATGAAGTTAGAAATAAATTCGGTAGTTCTGCACAACGGTGTTATGGTGCAAGATTGGTTATTGTTCAAACAAACCCAACAAAAACAGAATCATATTTAACATTAAGTGCGATCCCAGGTAGTGGAGGAAGTGAACATTGGATAGATAAAGGATTACCTTTTATTTACAATGCTAAAGATTGGAGTAGAGTTCAAGAGGTACGACTGGAAACTACTGCTCGGGGTGGTGGGCAAATACAGCTTTATAATTTAACTGATGATGAAGCTGTAGATAATTCACAAATAATTTCTGATGTATCACGATCACGAAAACAAACAATCATAACACTTAAAGATGGCAAAGAATATGTCTTACAAGCAAAAGAATATGACGATAAATATGTTACTTATTGTTCTGCTAATTTAGTCTTTTATCAGACATCTGTTTTGAATTTTGTTACTAGAATAAATTCCATAACAGACATTGCTTGGCTTTCAAATACTAGTTACACAACCCTATCTAGTAAATACGTTCCATTCCAATGGTTAGATGCCAATTTTGATGGATTTACGATTTCCAATAGAAAATATCATACTTTTCTTAAAGGTTCTTATCTTCTTCCTCGCATAGATAGCTGTTTATATAATGAAACAGATGGAAATGTAGTAACAAATAGTGAAAAAGGAACTAACAGAGCAGGGCCAGTATGGTTAACGGCTGATATTGCAAGTGGTTTAACAGATAACAAAGAATATAATGCGAGAATAAAATCTCCCAGTGGTGATAATGTAAATATCTATGCAGATTTTTATGAATTTAAAGTAAGAGTAGGAACAGAAATAGAACAAACACTTACCGCAAAAGGAAATATAAGAGGACTTCAACAAATTAGTGCTAAAGGCAGAATTGGATTAACTACTATCACAATTGAATCTAAAGCACGAATACAGAAAACGCAGATTAAAACAATAACCGTGAAAGCTAGTATTTCTTGGGGGGAAACTTCAATTACCACAATTAGTGCTAATACCATAATTCGTAAAACATTTATTAAAACATTAACAGCAAAAGCTTCAATTAACAGAAGGATAAAAACCATTCAGGCTAAGGCTTATATTTTAAATAATAGAGAAACTATTCAGGCTAAGGCTTATATTTTAGAACTTTTTTGGCAAAAACCAGAAGCCGCAGCTTTAATTACTTTAGAACAATTTAATACTCAACACCCCGTTAATCTAATTGCTGAATTTGAACAAGGCGGAACTCCTATTTACAGTAAAAATGCCGTTAAATCTAAAAATGGAACAATTATTGTTGCCTATGTAAAAAAATATTTAGATGGAGGAATTAGTTTTAAATATTCTCGTCCCCCCTATACTTCTTGGTCTACAGAAACAATTATTGATGATAGTAGAGATCATGATGCATTACCATCTGGTGTTTATTCAACCGATCTTGAAATAAAAACAGACTCTCAAGATAATATCCATATTGTTTATGATGGACAGTATTATCGAAAACTTACTTATCAAACAAAAACAGGCACTTGGATAGTTGGAGATGAAATTGATATTGCTCCTGTTACGTTAGATTCAGGTGGACTTTATTATCCTATTTCATCAGCCCTTTGTATTGATTCTAATGACAGGGTTTATGTAATGCTTGGATGGACAACTGATGGAACTGTCCAACAAGAAGCATTAGGTTCAGTTTATCTTGACTCTCCTCATACTACAAGAGTAATTGATTCAACAAAGGTTGATTATTATCACAACGACAGAGGCCCTGGTGGTCATGCTAATTGCTTTTTTGCTGATTCAAATAATAACATCCATTTTTATAATGCTTGGGGATATGACCCAATTGCAAGTTTATGTCACTGGAAACGCACTGCTTCTACAGGAATATGGGAAACTAGACAAACAATACTCGAATCTCTTGGTAGTGGTGAAATGTGGGAACCAGATGCGGCCGTAGTAACTAATGATGGACATGTCCATTTAATGATAACGTATGGAGGTTCTAATTTTTGGTATATAGAAGGAACTGATCCTGACACTTTTGATGCAGAATCAGTAATACCCGTAGATATGGCAACTCCTTTCAATATTAAAAATCATTCTGCAATAACTCCCGATGGTAATGAGATTTATGTATTTTCATCTGCTTATACAGGTTATGGGCCGGCAATTAACACACACTTTATTCAAAGAAATAGAACAGCAACTGGTAGTTGGCCAGGGGTTAGAAGGGAATTGTTACCTTCAAGATTTTTATTATTTAACAATATTACTCTTTATTCTTCTGAAGCTATTAAAAAATACTTTAACGCTACTGGATTAAGTTATGTAAGTGAAGGATTAAAACACCCCTATACTACAAGAACATTTAATGCTGTTGGAGATATTTTATATTTAGGAAAAAATGAACAATTTGACACACTTACTTGGGGTAGGCTTAACTATTCAGTTGGTTACTCAATAACAACTATCTGGGAATATTGGAATGGAACAACTTGGCAAGAATTTACTCCTTCCGAAGCAGTTGATTGGATCACTTATTCTAATCATGCTTATAAATTTTTTGATAGTTTTCCCGCTAATTGGACAAAAACGAGTATTAATAATGGACCATCACTTTATTATGTTCGAGCAAGAACCACAACCATAACAGGATACTTAACAATTAAGAACATACTTCCTAAATATATGAAGGCACGATTTGTGTCAACTGTTGGATATGAAAGTGCTACCAAAGATAAACCACAGGCGACTATTTTTTGGGAAGAGATTAAAGATAACGGAGTCATAAAAAATCGTTTATGGTTTAACCTACTCGACGGAACCTCATTTCAAACCATCACATCTAAAGCAAGTATTAGTACTGGAATAGAAACAAGAACTCAAACAATTAATGCTAAATTAGATATTGCTATTTGGAGCAAACGATCAGATATTTGGCAATTTGAGATTACGGCTCAATATACAAGAACTAAAACAATACAATCTAAGGCATCTATCAAGAAAGAATATGAAAGAACAGTCCAATCTAAGGGGGATATCTCTAAACAATTCACTCAAACAATTGATGTTTTATCACGAATACAATTAACGATTGAACGAACAATTAATGCCAAAGGAAGAATACAGACTGTTGGAACAGGTGCAACTATCAATGCTAAAACTAATATAAAGAGAAATCAACAATCGACAATAGTCGCAAAAAGTGCTATTCAAAAAACTTTCACACAAACTATAGAATCTATTGGAAGAATCCAGAAATCACCAAGTCGAACAATCGAAACCAAAGCAAATATAGTATCAACATTAATTCGAACAATCCAATCACTAGGAAGAATAACGATTACATCTGAACAGATAATTACATCCAAAGGACGTATCGATATCACCACACAACAAACCATTATATCTAAAGCCAGAGTTTGTAAAGGGTTTGAACAAACAATAAATACTAAAGCTCGGATAACTCAAATATATATACAGACCATCAGTGTTAAAGGACGTGTAACTGTTTCTAAATCACGAACAATATCATCCATTGGAAGAATTGCTCGGATATTTACTCAAACATTGACATCATTATCAAGAATTGAAAAACAGGAAATAAAAACAATAGATTCAAATGCTCGTATTCAAATAAAAACAACACAATCTATTCAATCTTTGGGACGAATTACAGTTTCTACTGAAAAAACCATTTCATCGATAAGTCGTATTCAAAAATCATTTAATCAATCTGTTATCACCATTGGAAGAATAACAAAACAATCCATTCAGACAATATTTGCTAAGTCCGCCATTAGTAAAACATTTAATCAAACGGTTGGTGCTAAAGGAAGAATCAAGATTACTTCTCAACAAACAATATATGACAAAGGAAGAATCACATCATTTAGTACTCAAGAAATTCAATCAAAGGCATCTATTCAGAAAACATTTAGTCAAACTTTAACTTCTAAATCCAGGATTGAAAAACAATTTGAACAGACATTAAGTACTAAGGCTAATATTACATCTGCTCAACCAAAAACGGTATTAGCTAAAGCAAATATTAGAAACCAAAGACTCGGACAATTCACAGTATCAGTAAGAATTAATTCAACATCTGACGAAGCAATGCAGATGACTTCTACTGCGGGTTTGTATTTAGACAGTAGCAGTATATCGGTAGGTTCAAATACTGTTCTTACTGGTTATTTTCATGGTGGAGTTATTTTTAGAAATGTAAATATTACTAAAAATATAGCTATTAGCGGGGCTTTAATTTCGGCCATATTGAGATTGGAGGGATATAACACAAATCTTGATGATGGCAAAGACATGACTATCTATGGTATTGACCAGGATGATGCTGCTACTTTTGCTGTTGGTGCTAATGATATTGTTTCTAGGCCCAAAACAGACGATTCTATCTTTTGGGATTGTCCTCCTAAAAAATCTGGCACTTGGTACGATACTCCAGATATTAAAGCCGCATTAAGCGAAATAATCCAACGAGCAAGTTGGACAACTAATAACGCTATCGGGTTCTTGTTATGGTCTGAATTAGTAGCAGATAATAAAACTTCTAAATTTTCAGCTTACAAAAGGGCTACTATCGGCGAACATGCTCCTTATTTAATTATTACTTATGTCGATTATGATCCGCCAACAATTACAGCTAAAGCTTCTATTAAAAAATTACTATCTCAATCAGTCACAACAAAAGCTCGGATAGCAATAGTATCAACTCAAAATATAGAGTCAAAATCTAATATTCAATCAACAATTAGTCGAACTGTTACTGCCAAGGGAAGAATAGGAATAGCGGGTAATGCTCAATCGATTACATCAAAGGCTAGAATCCAAAAACAGATATTTCAAACAGTTCAATCTAATGGTGATATTAAAAAACAATCTATACAAACAATAAGTACCAAATCATCTATTAAGAAATCATTTACTCAACTTATACAGACAAAAGCAGTTATACAAAAATCATTTACTCAGACAATAACTGCTTCAGGGAGAATACAACTTTCAAAGACTCAAACGATTCAATCTATTGGAAGAATTAAAAAGGAATTTATTCAATTAATAACATCAAAGGGGAGGATTGAAAAAGGATTTGTTCAAACAGTTGATGTCAAAGGTAGAATTGAAATTTCAAACGAACAATCAGTTACAGCTAAAGGGAATATTGTTAATACACTAATTAAAACGATTCAAGCTAAAGCAAGAATTTTAATAAAATCTACACGGACATTAACTGCGAAAGGTAGAATATCAATTTCTACTTCCGAAACAATAAATTCTAAAGGAGATATTAAGAAAGTAATTAGTCAAAATATCCAAGCAAAAGCATCTATTGGAAAGATATTTACTCAATCAATATCAACTAAAGCAAGAATACAAACCATCACAGAACAGACAATTATTGGTAAGGGAAGGATAACGATATCTCAGTCTCAAACTATCCAATCTAAATCAAGGATTTTAAGAATATTTAGCCAAACTATTAATGCTAAAGGAAGAATAACGATATTTTCCATTCAAACCATCAATTCCAAATCTTCTATCTTTAAATCTGCCACAAAAACTATTCAATCCAAAGCATCCATATTTAAATCTTTTACTCAAACCATTCAATCTAAATCAAGAATACAAAAGCAATCTATACAGACAATCAACGCTGTCGCAAATATTAAAGAAACAATAATTCGAACAATACTTACCAAAGGACGAATACAATTATTTGAAGGTGCTTCAATAGATGCGAAAGGAAATATAAAAACTACTATTGAACAGACTATTCAGTCTAAATCCGCCATTCAAAGAACATTTGTACAAACAATCGATGCTTTAGGAAGAATTGCCATAATAGGCAATCAAACAATAGATTCTAAAGCAAGAATTGAGAAAGAATCCAGTCGAACCATAATTGCCAAAGCAAGGATATATAACACATATCAATCAATAATCTCGGCCAGGGGGAACATTAGAAATAATCTAATTCAGACAGTTAGTGCATTGGGAAGAATAAAGATTTCATCGACTCAATCTATTCGTGCCAAAGCCGCTATACATCGAACATTTATTCAAACGGCGACTTCTATTGGAAGAATCCAAAATGTTTATCAATCCACTATTAATGCCAAGGGGAACATAGTTACTACCCAAATTAGAACAATTCAATCCAAAGGAAGAATTGGGATATATGGAATTGGTACAACCATTGATGCAAAGGCTTCTATTAAAAAAGAGTCTCAACAAACAATCACCGTTCTGTCTTCAATTAAGAAACAATCAAATAGAACAATATCTGGATTGGGAAGAATTGCCATTACTTCAACGAGATTACTTACATCTAATGGAAATATTAAATCAATTATTACACAGACTATTAACACCAGAGGAAGAATTACTAATACATACATACAAACAGTATTTGTCAAATCTGCTATCCAGAAGACATTTGATCAAACATTGCAATCTAAAGCAATAATTGGAATTATTTCTGAACAAACAATTGAGGCTAAAGCTTCAATTCGTGAAATAACCACAAGGACAGTCCAATCTAAAGGAATAATTGGGATAGCAAAGGGACAAACCATTGACGTTAAAGGAGATATTAAAAAGACGATAGAAAGACAAATAAATGCCAAAGGGCGTATTGGAATATTATCTACATACCAAATATCTGCAAAGGGACGTATTGGACACATTAGAGAGGCCACAATTGATGTTAAGGGTCGTATTACTATCAGTTCCAATCAATCCATAAATGCTTTGGGGAGAATCGGGTTAATAAACATCCAAACAACTAGTGCCAAAGGGAGAATCCAGAAAGCAGGATCACAGACTATAAATACAAGAGGGCGAATAGAAATAGTCTCCACTCAAACAATCAACGCCAATGGTGATATTAAAAAGATTTTTGAACAAAATATAACTGCAAAGGCAGATATCAAAAAAACTACTGGGGAACTCATCGATGTTAAATCTAGAATAACTATCACTTCCCAACAAAATATAGAGGCTAAAGCACGCATAACAATTACTTCTCTACAAACAATAGAAGCTCAGGGTGATATTGAAAAAATTACAACCCAAAATATTACAGCAAAGGCACGAATTCGTATTTTTGGTGTTACTCAAACTATACAAGCAAAGGGAATTGTATTAAGATTATTTACAAGGACTATATCTGCAAAAGGTAGAATAGTTACCTGGAGAGTTGTAGATATAATCGATAAGGTAAGAGATCAAAGACTTGTCAAAGAACTTACTTATGTAAAAGAAATTACTAGAGAAATAACATATAATAAGGTTACAGTGGTTAACATCTTAGAACCAAGTAGAAGAAATAGAATTAAATGGATTACTGTTAATGCAAAAATTAAACATTAAGGAAATAAAATGTTAGATCAAATACTTGTAGACACACAAAATCGAGATAAAGAATGGTGTCATAAAATTAGTTTAGCTAAAATGGGACATTCTGTGTCAAAAAAAACTAGAAAAAAAATTAGTCAATCAAATAAGAGAAAGTGGCAAGATTCTGAATATCGTCAAATGATGTCAGATAAACATAAAGGAAAAACAATTTCAAAAGAAGTAAGAAAGAAAATGAGTGAATCTCGTAAAAAAATAGTATTTGACAAAAAAAGAAAAAATCAGCTAGATGAGGCAAGAAAAAAAAGAAAGTTTGATTTAGATACTAGAATAAAAATGTCTAATTCGTCAAAAATAAAATGGCAAAACAAAACATATAGAAAATATACAATGAAAAACAATAAAGGATTATTTAAAAAGGGAGATTATATTTTTTACCCTAGAAAAACAAAAGATGGTCCTAATAATTTAGAACAAATAATAATTAAAATCGTTCCTTCTTGTGTAGAATATACTGGTAGTGGAGATTTTTGGGTTAAATTGTTTGATAGATTTAAAAATCCTGATTTTGTAGTACGTCCTTTTTCTCAAACAAAAAAAGTCATTGAAGTTTATGGTGATTATTGGCACAGAAATGATTCTGCACAAGATATAATAAGCCTATACAAAAAACGTAATATATCATGTCTTGTATTGTGGGAACATGAAATAAAAGGTAATATTAAATATACTCAAAAAAGAATAAATAATTTTATTAAAAATAAATATGCTTGATCAAATATTAATAAATACATCTGACCGCATAGAAATAGATGTTTATTACAATAACGTTTTAACCAACCCTACTTCTATTAGTATTAGAGAAATAAGAGATCCTAACGGAGTTGTTATTCTCACTAGCCAAACGGTTATTGCTGGAAGCACTACGGGAAGATATTATTTTACCGTTCCATTGGCCAATACAGGAACTTTAGGGGTTTATACGGCCATTTGGCACTTTGTTATTGGGACTGCAACTTACGAGCATACTCAAAACTTTGAGGTAGTTTCATCTTTAAGACAGGGATATATAACACCATATGAGGTAAGACAAAAAACGGTTTATTCTGCAATTACAGACTCAATTCCAACTGATGCCGTCTTACAAAAATATATCGACAGATCAACCGATATAATGGATGCGTATTTTGGCGATTCAATTAATTATGCCCAATATACTGAAAAAATAAGATGTGTTTTGGATAAGGTTCACAATGGTATTCACATTCAATTAAGACACAGGCCACTTATTAGCTTAACAAGTGTTCAGCTAATGCAAGGGCCAACCAATACACTTGATTTAGATGTTGATTATATTAGAAAAAATGAGGATTCTGCTTATTTAGAATACTTTTCAGACATTTCTGTACCAACATTAAGAATCTGTACATTCGATCCTTCAGCAACTCAAATAATCCCCGTAGCAACAGTTGTTTATACTGGGGGATATATTACTGTCCCAGACAGAGTTAAACAAGCGGCGGTAATGATAATTGAGGAACTTTATAGGCAAACTAACGGTGAAGATAAACAACTTGTTAGATTTAAAATAGCTGACATATCTGAAACCTATAAAACAGATAAATATCAACAGGGTGCGATGGCAGAATTAGGTATTAAGGGTTCTCAAACAATAATTAAATTACTTAGGCCTTACACTCAACCTTTTAAACGTTTCGGATTTGTAGGTCCACTTGGCTGATATCCTATAATGTTATATAATATAAATTATAAATATGGTACCTAAATGGCATTGGACAAACAAACCTAAAAAAGAAAAAAAAGAAATTCTTAAAAGAATATCTAAAGGTTGGAGTAATTTGGTGTACCAAAAAAAGGATAGAGTCAAATGCAAATGTTTGTTTTGCGGAAAAGAATTTGAAGTTAAAAAATCAAAAATAAAGTATGGGAGAGGTAAATATTGTTCAAATGTTTGTAAAAATAAAGCATTTGGATTAAAAGAAAGAGGAGATAAACATTGGAACTGGAAAGGTGGAATTACAACTGAAAGTGATAAAATAAGAAAAAGTATTGAATATCGACTTTGGAGAGAATCAGTATTTGCCAGAGACAGATATACTTGTCAAAAATGTTTAAAAGGAAACAAATATTTGAGATCACATCATATTAACAACTTTGCTGATTATCCAGAATTACGAACAGCCATTAGTAATGGAATAACATTTTGTAAAAAATGTCATAATAAATTTCACAAGAAATATGGTAAAAGAAATAATAATAAAGAACAATTAAAGGAGTTTTTAATATGAGTATTCATAACATTCCGTCACGATTCTTGAATACCACAATTGATATATTTCGAGATACGGGAACAATTAATTCTGTGGGGGATCAAGATCTCACCACAGAAACAGCATATTTCTCAGTGGCGGCTAATATTCAACCACAAAAATCTGAAGTGGAATACAATCTTCAAGGTAAAATTAATTATCAAACACACGCCGCTTACATCAACAGAGTTGAAAATGATGTTACCAGACAAATTAAGCCAGGCGATATCGTATTAGATGAAGAAACAGGCGAATATTACATTGTTTTAGGCATTGAAGTTTTACAAGCAGGAAACAGAACAATAACCGACAGTCATCACATTAAATTGAATCTTAAGAATACAACAGGATATTTTGATACTGCTAAATTTAAAACATTGACATCAAAGGCTCAAATAACATGAAAATCGGACTTTCTTTAAAAAGCGTAGATGCAATGATAAAAAATCTTAATGATGTGGGTTTTGTTGTTGAACACAATTTTAAAGCAGATTTGGTAGAACATGGTAAAGAAATAAGAGATAAAGCAAAAGAAATTTTAGAAAATAGATCTCAACAAGAAACAGGTAAAAAATACTGGACGGGTAAATTACAAGAATCTATTAATTTATATATAGGGGGGGAAATATCTTATGGTTATGAAACTGGAACAAGTTTCAAACCTGAAACGAGAGAATCTCTTAGTATTTCTGTCGGCCCCGATATGAGAGTTGCACCTTATGCCGAATGGGTAGAAATCGGACATTATAAATCCACAAGTAAAGATTGGTGGGAAGGTTATCATTATTTAGAGGGTGCATATGCTGAAGTTGCCCCCAAAATGTCTGATAACATAACAAAGACAGTAAAAATTGCATTAACTAAATTTGAAAGAACTGCAAATCAAAGAACAAGACATGGAAAAACAAAACAATTTACTAAAGGATTCGCAGGAATGCGAGGAGTAGGAGCCTATTAATATGCCAACTTATTCAAAAAATATATATTTTCTCAAAGAGGCAATATTTGCCAAACTAAACGATGATTCTACATTACAAGGATTATTAGGAAGTACTGGTAGAATTTTTCATAGACAACCGCCCTCAGACGCCAAATATCCCTGTATTACTTATTCTATTCTTTCTGATAGAGATAATATTTTTAACCCAACAATAAGTAGCGGACAAGTAACTGGGAGTTTTTTTCGTATCACAATATTTAGTAGAAGTCCTAAAACAGAAGAATCAGACAACATAGAATCGAGGATAAAAGAACTTTTACATGGACAAACAACTTTAGACACTAGTAAAATAATTTGCTATAGTTGTTTTAGGGATAATTTGTTAGAACCAATTAAAGATCCCGATACATTAATTTGGATTACACAAGTTAGATATAATGTTAGATGGGCTAATAGATAGCCCACAGTAATAGCAAGGAGGTTATTATAATATGACTACAAAAGTAGAAGTAAAGCATAGTCCAGGAGGGCAATTAATCAAAAAACCCTCTTACCTTTTAGAATTAGAAGCTAAGTGGAAAAGATGGACTAAGATTGAAGATCCCGAAGCCTTTGAGGCATTAAAGGATTTATCAGGCGATCTTTGGGGAGAATTAAGAAAACTAGAGGCACAATTATGTAAAGAAATAGAAAACAGAGAATTACCTGATGATTTTAAAGAATTTGCTAAAGCCAAAATTAGAGATACCTGGAGAGATATAATCGGGCATCAAAAAATTGGCTTAGATAAACTTTGTATTGTTATCAGACAACACTTAAAAGAGGAAAAATAACATGAAATGGCAAAAAGAATGTCCTTATTGTGGCAAAGTATATAAATCAAAACGATTTTATAAATTACATCTTAAAACACATGAAGCCACTAAATCTGTGTTTAAAGAAGTAAAAATCGAAAAAACGGTAAGAGTTACTAGAAAAATTATTAAATCTAGAGTAAAATACAGAGAAGTTGTATATCTTGGAACTGCCGATAAGGCATCAGTCAAAGGTATAGTTACGGGTAAAAAATATGAGTTTTTTAAAGACAAATATAAGATGCCCGTACCAACTAAGGTAAATGAAAAAGACTACCCTGGTATAATTTCTTTGAAAGGTAAAGGTTGTGCAAGGAGAAATCCTACTGCTTTATATATGTCTAAAATCGATTGGAATTTAGAGATAGAAGCAGATAGATCAAGTAATAGATAAAGATTAAGTGTTAGTGTCAGATTTTTAATCATTATGAAAGGATTCATTCATGGCTATAACTGCTACAAACATAAACGTCAAAGGAGCTACTGTCAGAGTCGGGGGAACCGTTATCACTGATCCGTCTAGTGCGGATTGGTATGATGTAAGCCCTGCGGGAACTGATGTCGGATGTACTACTGGAGGAGTCACTGTTACATACTCTCTCGATACTTCTGATATCTTCTGTGATCAGTCTACTCCACCTGTTGATGTTGCTATCACTGGCGAAACAGCTACTGTTGAATTCTCAATGTTAGAATCTACGGCTGAAAACCTTAAGTTGGTTTTGGCAGACTTTGCTTCGTCTGAAGATGAAAGTGGAGTTGCTTACTGGCTTGGTGTTGGAGGAATCAATACGATTTCTTATACAGTCTTAGAACTCGAAATTTCAGATAACGATACAGGTTATCTAAACACCTGGACATTCTTTAGATGTGTTTCGGGTGGTTTTGAAGCTAACTTTGAGAGAGAGAATCCGACTGCTTTTGGTGTCACCTTTACTGCTTATGCAGATACAGACCACAGCAGCGGAAAACAGCTGTTCCAAATAAGACAAAACAAGGTATAACGTCAAAAGCTACTTATTAGTAGTTTAAGAAAAAGGCAATATGTCTGAAGAAAAAATAAAGACTACTGCTATTATTTTTATTGGTGGTAAAGAATTTACCATTAATAAATTAAGAGCAGGTAAATTCTATGGAGCTCAAAAAATTATTGCTAGTATGTTTAGGGATGCTTCTAAAATAGCACCCACTCAAGCTGGCAAGAAAAGTCCAGACATGAAGGACATAGATATAAGTAATTTAGTTGGGATGATTGAGACATTTCCACAACAAGTAGCAGGGTTTGTTGCTTGTTGTGCTGAAATAGAAGAAAAAGAAATTCTTGAAAAAGCATATCCAGAAGAAATAAGTAAAGCTTTTGGTGTGTGTCTTGATTTAAACAATGTGATGGAGAACCTAAAAAACTCCGTAGCCCCTATAGAGAAGTTAGGGGCTCGCAAGGAATAAATCGATTACCAAAAATTGATTTCATCACATGGTGTATAGATGTCCTCGCTTCTCGATATGGATGGACAAGAGATTATTCTCTAAACCATCTATATTGGGAAGAATTTTGGGGATATGTAGTAATAGCTGCCAACTTTACAGCTGAAGAAAGAAACGCAGAAATGCGTTTTAACTTTATGTTACATGCTGATAAAAAAGCGGCTAGAAAATGGAAAGATCTACCTATACCATTTCCTCCTATTAAAGAGGATGTTGTTGAAAAAGAAAGTTCAAGCGGAGTTGAACAATTACCCGATAAATTGCAACAAGTAGTATATCGTCCTGACGCCTAATATAAAAAAAGGTAAAATATAGTTATGGCAACATTAGGTGAAATATTAATATCGATACAGGGAGATGCTACTTCTTGGCAAAATGCGGTTAAAAAATCGTCAACAGCACTCCGCAATTTTGTCAGTGATGCAAAAAAGGAAGGGATAAATCTAGAAAATTTCAATTCCCACATGTTAGCGGGGTTGATGAAAGGTAATAAGGCTGTCAATAAATCTGCAAGGGTTTATCATGAAAGTTTGGATGAAATAAAACAAGGACTTGTAAATCAAGGTAAGGCTGCTAAAACAGCCGAAAAAGGTATCACAGATTTGGCAACAGCAGAAATTGCTGCAACAGTACAAACACAAAGTCTCGCTGCATCTTTAAAGGCCGTTTCTTCTCAACTCTGGATTATGACAATGGGACTTCGACAAGCGGGATTGGCTATGACTCAAGCATTTACAGTACCACTTGGTGCGCTTGCTACGGTATCAATTAAAACTTTTGCTGACTGGGAAACAGGAACAAAGCAATTACAAGCATCTACTGATTTATCTGCCAAAGGAGCAGAAAACTTTACCAAAGACCTTCGTGAACTGGCATTAGTAATGCCACTCACTGTTAAAGAACTTCAAGAAATTGCTATTACTGCAGGAGAAGCGGGTGTTAGTGTCAAAAATCTTGAAAGATATACAATAGCTATTGGTAAATTGGTAACTATTTCAAAAGAATTGGGACTTAAAGATGCTGCCGAAGCATTGGTGGCTGTTTCTAAAGCTTTTGGTATTGCTGAAGAAGATGTGGAAAGAGTAGGTTCGGTAATCAGAAAAATGGCAAAAGAGGCTCGTGGTGGGATGGATGATTTCGTATCGGCCATATTAAGAGCAATTCCCGCAGCAACTGTTTTAAATGTTGGATTTGAAGATTTGGCTGCATTACTGGCGGCAATTATCCCTGTTACTGGAACTGCCTCTCGTGCAGGAACACAACTTAATACAATGTTCGACAATATGAGTCGAAATTTACCTAAACTAGCAGCCCAAATGGGCATTACAGAAAAATCGTTAGAGGACATGATAAGTAAAGATGTGGTTGCCACATTAAAAACATATATCGAAGGATTACAAATAAGTGCAGATCAAATAGATAAAAACCAAGCCGTTCTTGAAATATTTGGTGCTACGGGTGCAAAAGCATTCAGAGCATTAATGAGTCAATATGATGAATTTTTACTACGACAAGAAGAATCAAATGAAGCATTTAAAGAAGGGATAGAATTAACAAAAGATTATGAAATTACAGCAGATACTCTGGCATCTCAATTTAAGATATTTAAAAATTCTCTACAAGAAGTTACCAAAGTAATCGGTGATGATTTAGCACCTATCATGAGAAAGTTTTTGGAAACTGCCACCCAAAAGATAATGCAGTTAGCCGCAATATGGATAGCATTGCCAGGTTGGGTAAAAAAATTGGCAATTGGAATCGGTGTATTATTGGCCGTCACCGGCCCTCTTATTTTAGCTTTTAATACATTACTTTCAATATTTGTCGGGTTCTTCACCACCATTACTGCATTAATAAATTCTATTAAAGCAGTGGGGGCAGCTTTCGGTGGACTAAAACTAGCAATGGGTTTGGTTGGTAAAAGCGTTTTGGCTATCATAGCGCCTTTTGCAAAGTTCATTTTAATAGCTATAGCAATAACGTATGTAATTCATAAAATTTACGATGCACTAAACAAACTATTTAACATCACTGAAAAAATTAAAGGAGCATTGGGAATAACGGCATTTCAAGAAAGAATATCTAATGCTCAGAAAAAAGTTTCAGATTCTCTTGAAAAGATGGGAGAATCTTTTAAACAAGATGGTGTAGAAAATATGGCAAAAGCATTTAGTGCAATGAATCTTTTGGCCAGTAAATGGGGTGACAAGATAATGGAATCATTCTTATATGGATTTAGAGAGGCAGATTTCGGCATTTTAGACGATACCATGAGAATTGTTGAATCTTACTATCAAATTTTGGAAAAACAGGGAGAAATGACAGCAGAATCCATCTATAACAGTACATTAGAAGCCAGAAGGGCAATTGCCAAAGCAATTTATGAGGTTAAAAGATTTGGTGAAATTAGTGTTGAAACAAGAAAAGAAATAGAAAGTTTAGTTGGAAAAGTAAGAATGGAATCATTAGCTAAAGAAATAGTAGCAGCACTAAAAGTCGAAGCAATCGAGGAAACAATCGATAGTATAAATGAAGAAATCAAACGAAGAAAAGATGCGTTGAAAAAGGAAACCGATGTTATTAAAAAAGCAATTGATGAGAGAAAAAAGATTTATGGCGATCAAATCGATTCAGAGGAAAAAGCAATCAAACTTTTACAAAAACGCAAAAGAGTTCTTGAAAAACTATATAAATCACAATTAAAAACATATCAGACGGTTGTTGATAATGCAGAAGATGAAAAAACGATTGCCAAAGATAGACTAGAAGTCATTAAAGAAAGTAATGACTTATTTATTGATAATTTAAAAGAACAACGGGACGCATTACAAGAAAATGCTGATGAAACTAGGGCGACATTGGATGATTTAAGAGATTTGAGAAAAGATGAAGTCGATATGGCCGAGGGAATGCTCGACTATGCTCGAATGAATTTGGAATCAGCTAGAAATCAACTTAAAAAAGAAGAAGCATTAGGAAAAGACGAATGGGATGCCGAATGGAGAGCTGCTAAATCAAGAACTTCCCAAGCAGGAGATCAGGTTGACTTGGCTTATGGTAATTATATTACAACCAAAAAACTATATAAGGCAGAAGAGGATATATTGGAAGAAAAATTGGATTTACAGAAAGATCAAGTTAAAGATATCAATAAACAAATTAAAACCGCTGAATATAATGCCAAACAACAAGAGAAAATATACGAAGAACAATTAAAGACAGCAGAGGACTCATTAGATGACGCTAAAAGGGCGTTAGATGATTTTAGGGATATATATCGAGAACAATCTGATTTATTGGAAGAGGAGATTGACGAGCATCGTTATAGGGTTGCTGACTTGAAAGACGCCAGAGATGAAATCATCGGTGCATTAGAAAAAGAAAGAGATGCTCTTAGCGAGAAATATAACAAAGAAATTGATATTTTTGAAAATCGGTTAAAAATTGCTGAAAATGCATTGGATACTACCAGAAAACTACTGGAATCTGAACAGGGAATTAATGAACAAAGATTAAAACTGGAACAAGAAAGACTAAAAGCTGCACAAGCAATGACTGGAGGAACCGAATTTGCAGGTATTGCTGCTGGTGCAGGATATGATGATTTAATTAAACAGTTGCAAGAAGTAACACAGGGATATGAAGACATAGGTAATGCAAGATCAGAGGCATTCAAAGAAGAACCTGGAGAAATACAAGAGTTTAACTTAATGAATTGGTGGGTTGAGGCATTTAAAAATACACCCGCTCAACTTAAAGCTCTTTTCGATAATATTGAATGGGAAGGAATTAAAACGGCATGGAAAACTACCATTGAATCAATAGATTGGAGTTTGATAGGAAAAACTATTTTAGGATTATTATTTCCTCCTTATGGAATTTTTTTACTTCTTACCGAAGTATTTAACATTGACTGGGAAAAAGTAAAAAATGATGTTGCTGATTTTGTTGGAAAAATAGATTGGAGTCTAGTAGGTAAAACTATTTTAGGTTTACTATTTCCACCTTATGGATTATTTCTCCTTTTAACCGATGTCTTTAATATAGATTGGGAAAAGGTTAAAAATGATATTACAAATTTTGTTTCTGGTATAAATTGGGGACAAATCGGACAAACAATTTTAGGAGCAATTTTTGCTGTCGGTGATTTGGGAACACAAATTTATAACACTATTTCAACTAGTTTGGAATCAATAGGGCCATCTTTAAAAAATGCAGGGGTATGGATAGGAGAAAAAATTGCTTCAGGTATTAGTAGTACTAAAGATTGGTTTAAAAATGCTGCCAATGTTGTTTATGGTGTGACAGAAGGATTAAATGAAAAATGGGGGGAGATTAAAGAATGGGGTAAAAATGTTGGAGGAAATATTGCTTCTGGCATTTATGGTGCTTGGGATAATATGAAAGATGCCGCCAAAAATATCGTTGGTGGTATTAGTTCTGGATTAAATGAAATGTGGGAACAGATAAAAGGTTGGGGAAAAACAACTGGACAACAATTAGCAAGTGGTATTGGTGATGCTTGGTGGCAAATAAAAGATTCTGCATTAAATATTCTTGGAGGAATAGCATCTGCTTTAAATGATAGATGGCAACAATTTAAAGATTGGGGTAAATCAATAGGAGAACATCTTGCTGCTGGTATTTATGATGCATGGGATTCTATTAAAAATGCAGCCAGTTGGGTAGCTAATGTTTTTAAATCATTCTTAGGTTGGTTTTCACCACCAAAAGAAGGCCCAATGAGTGAGGGTGATAAATGGATGCCAAACATGATAAAAACATTGGCACAGGGAATTGTTAGGAATTTACCACAAATTGAGGGAGCAGTTGAACAAATAGGAGAAGCAATTACAGGCGTTTCAGCAAATCACCCCGTTATTAATACTGGGGTAACTGCAGGAACAGAGGGATATGCATCAGGAGTAGCGGCACCTGCATTAGCCAAACCTACACCACGAGAAGGTGGATTAAGTAATCAAACAATTATTAATTTACAACCCGGTATGATGATTGCCAGTAAAGGAGAGGTGAGAGCCTTTTCTCGAATGTTGCAACAAGTTCAAAATACCGAAGGTGAAAGGACTGGAAGAGCAATATGAGTACTCAAATAAACAGGCCAACATTAGGAGGAGCAACAATTCCTCATCCAAGTAGGGGTAGTAAGGTAGAACCTGTATGGGTTCAATCTATCCACACTACATTGGGTGGTAAAACCAGACAAGAAGTAATGGCAAGAAAATATCGATATGTATTGTTTTATGAAGTGATGAATAAATCGACATATGAGGCATTGGAAGCTATTGTTAATGGTTTGGCGGCAATTACTTTTGTTTATGATAAATATACACAAAGTGCTTCACCTGGTGTATCCGTACTGTCTGAGTTATCTGCACGTGAACTTGTAGCGGGAACAGGAAATGATAATTTCTGGTCGTCCGTTACATTAACTCTTACAGAAGTTAGTTCAAGGATTTAAATATGTCAACACAGACACTAGCATCGAAGGCTAGAATCTGGCCTTCAACAGACAAACAAACTGAAATTGCCAAAACAATAAGGCAGATTGGCGGGCGTATTCAGGTTCAATGGAATGGAACGGATTGGGTTGATGAAAGTGATTATTTCCTTACTGCTGAAGGTAATATACAAATGAGTGGTAAATGGGGTGAAGGAATGGCTGGAGAAGCAGATTTTGAATTAAACAATACCACTAAAAGATTTTTACCCGAAGATACATCATCTCCCCTTTATAATTATCTGGTACCTCGAAAGAATATTAGATTTGATGTCAAAATCGGTTCTTATTATTTTCGACTTTTTACTGGTTATATCAAAGCTATCGAACCCAATAGAAAACAAGGAATTGTCAATTTTCATTGTTTTGATAATACAATAAATGTTTTAAATAAACCTGCACCAAGAGAAGCTGCTTATATTAATAAAAGAGCTGATGAGTTAATTGAAATTCTAGCTAGGAATGCTTTCGGATTAGAACCAGGTGATGATGGTAGTCCTTATTATGATTTGGAATTATCTGAACATACAATTAGTGCTGCTTATTTTGGAGAAAGATATACATGGCCTTTAATGGGAGAAATAGCGTTATCTGAGAGAGGAAGAATATTTTTTGACAATGACGGTAAATTAAAATTCTGGAATCAATCTCATGTTGAAAAACAACAAAATCCTATTTTTATCCTAACAAGAGATGATTGGATAGAAAATCTTGAATTTAGTATCGAAGAACAAGCTATCAAAAATAAGGTTACCGTTAAAGCAAGGCCAAGAATATCAGAGGGAATAAAAGTAGTTTGGGATAATGGCGATATTGAAGCTCTCAATCAGTATTCAGATACATTGGTTTGGATACCAGCAAATGATCAACAAAGTGCTTATATCCAGATAGAAGACGAAATTGGGCCGTTACCTTGTACAACATGGATACAACCAATTGCCAATACAGATTATACTGCCAATACGGCAGTGGATGGTTCGGGAACTGATATGACATCTTCGGTTAAAATAATAACATTTACTCCGTATGCCGATTCTTGTTACTTACAGGTTCAAAACTTTTCTGGTGTCCCTGTTTATCTCACTAAATTTCAAGTAAGAGCCAATCCACTTAAAATACACGACTGGATTAGGGTGATAAGGAGAGATGAGGCAAGCATCGCACTATACGGTGAACAATCTATTGAATTAGAAAATGATTTTATTGATAAAGAATCATGGGCAGATTCATTGGCACGAGTCGAAGTGGAAAGATGGAAGAATGCCAAAAATCTTTTTCGAGTTGATATTCTCGGACATCCTGAGTTTAGAGTAGGAGATGTATTAAGTGTCGAATTGACAGAAGGGAATTATGAAAACTATATGATTTATAATATGGATTGGCAAGTCGATAATAGAGGATTTTCACAAAAAATTGAATTTGTTAATCCATTGACAATATCAAATGAACAATCACTTATAAGTAGGGCAAATCTTATAGGTGTAACAACACAGACATTAACTGCTAAAGCCGCAATCGTTAAATTAAAAACAATTCAAGTTAAAGCCAGTATTAAGAAATTACAAGACAAATCAATACGGGCATTAGGGAGGATATTAATAACATGAGCAATGAAAAATGGACATCATCAAGAGCCAGATCACCTGGTGTATCAAAACCTGTCAATGTCCAAGAAATAGGTAATCCAGGACAACCAACGGAATTAATTATTCATAATGGAAAGATTTATTGTTACGATTCAGATGGACAGACGTTAATTGATGGAGGAATTATCCAAACTGGCGCTATTGCTGCCAGATCTATTGTTGCTACTAAATTAGCTATCGGACAGTCTGCATTTACGCATAATATTACACACTATTCTCTGAATTATTATCAGGTTTATTTTAACGCAGGAACAATTTATTTTGCCAACGGACAATCAGTCGAAACTAATGGCGGTTGGTTAAATGTACTATCAACTACTTATGTATATTACAACAATAATGCCGATTTATACGCCACAAACAATCCATCAAATGTTGTCGGGGATAACAAAGTTCTTTTAGCCATTTGTCGTCCAGGAAGTGAATGGGGACAATTGGTAGCAGTCGAATATCAACAAGCGGCAGGAACGACAATCGAAGGTGGACAAATCACCACAAAATCAATTATCGCTAACACACTAGATGTTGTTTCAATCGATGCTTCGGGATATATAAGTGCCTCATATATTATTACTGGAACTTTATCAGTTGGTGGTTCTGGTGCAGTATCTCCAGGTAAGTTAAGTTTCTTAGACACAAATGATGCTGAGTTTGGAAAAATCAACTACTTGGGACTTATTTTTCTTAATGATAAAGGTATATTTTTACACAATGTGGGACAAGCTGGCAATCCTGGATTATTTTATATGGATACTAGTGATGATTTATGGTTAAGATCGGGATTGAATAATAAAATTAAATTTGCTGCTCAAAATAATTCTTTAGCTTATACATTTGATACCTCAACAGGTATTATTAAATGTGATGTAAAAGGAAATTATTATGTAACGGGTTCTAATTATAGTGGTGGAAGTGTTGTTTTAAAAGGTGCTTCAGCTTTTTGGGGTGACGGATTTCCATCAATTCAAACTACTTATAATTTTGGAGTAACACTAGTTGGTGATCCTTTGTGTTTTGGAATGGGAATGGGAGTAATCGATCCAATAAATAATTATGAAACAGGATTAGACACAGGATATATATTTTCAACAACTGACGGAGGAGCAGCTAACGAACAATATGCTCAACAATTCACATTAGGAGGAACAGATAGGCAAGTCGATGCTATTTCAGTATTGATGGCTAAAACAGGTACTCCCGCAGGAACGATGGTAGCTGAAATTTATGCCGATTCTGGTGGGCTACCAACAGGAAGTGCATTAGGAACATCATCGGCATTAACAATCAATACTGTCGTCCCAGGTACTCACCCTGGTGGATATGGACTTGTTGGATTTACATTTGGTACTCCAATATCTTTATCAGCCAGTACTATTTATCATTTAGTGATTAGAACTGTCGGATATACATATGATGTCGGAGTGACAGAATTATATTGGGGAGGGACTGCTGGTGGAACTCACACAGGCGATGGTGAAACATATAATGATGGAACTAGTACTTGGTCAGCAATTGCAGCGGCTACAGTTTTATATTTTAGAATTTTCCCGTATAATTATTTTGGATCCACTACAATTAGTGCTGTTACTGATTTCTTTACTGTCATGGGAGAAGATCCGACTGTGACATCCATTAAGTTAAGATTTGTTCAACAAGATTTAGCTAATGCATTTCAATTAGGCACTAGATATGGCGTTTTATATGGAGTATTTGGGGATTTATCATGAAAAAAATAATAAATTGTTCTACTAAATACAAACAGGAAGGATTGGTTGTCAGATTAAAAGATGATAAAATAACTATTACTAAGGGTAAATTAATTTACGATAAGGTTTTTGAAATTGAAAAAGGTGTAAGTTTCAAAATTGACAATAAAACTGTTATAATTTTTATAGTTGAAGATATCGAAACAGGAGAAGTTTTAGTAGCTACATCAGATGGTAGTATCGATAAAACAAAATATCGGCTTATCGAAAGATTAGCCTGGAAAACCGAATCAGGTTGGAATCGATTAAGTATAGAACCTTATCCGAAACCAGGCAAAGCAGGAAAATATAATTATGAAGGTTTCAACAAAAAAGATATCCAAAAAAGTCTTGAGGTTCGCTCAAGAAGAAAAAAATCCATCGGCACAGATGGACGAGTCTTCGTTAAAGATATCAAAAACACTATCGTTAAAAGACAAGGTTGATATTTTATGGAAATTGCACAAAAATGACATCAACTAAAATCAAATTTGAAGAAATGCAAGGACTGATTGCCCGTTCAGTTATTCTTGCAAACAAAGAGAATGAATTGAAATTTCTTCGTATAGAGAATAAACAATACTGGCGATTATTAGTTAAAAAATACAAATTAGACTCAACCATTGATTATGATATTAGTCAATCAGAAAATATGTTGATTTGGAAAAAGGAAAAATTATGATTGATGAATCATTAACAAGTTTAGCAAAAAATGGAATTCTTGGTATCTTACTTGTAATTGCAATGATTTGCATTTTCTTTTTATATAAAGAAGCTAAAAAAGAAAGGGACGAAAGATTAAAAGACATGAAAGAAGTTTGGCAGGCAGATGTTAATTTTAGATCAGAGTTAAAAGTTTTATTGGATTCAATTTTGCAAATATTGAAAAGTAAAAAATGAATAAATTTTTATCAAAATTAAACAATTTTTTTGGATATAGTCTCACCAAAAATGTCAAAGCAAATGACTTAACAGCAAAAGTTGTACATGAAAAGCAAAAGGATTTAAGTGATTTGAAGAAAACCAACGGTGTTATTAAGGTTATGATAGAAAGTGGAGAATTAAACTTTAAATTAATTAAAAAATAAAATGGCAAAACTACGACTACCATTCAAAATAAATGCCAGAAGAACACAAACCTTTGGTAATAAATTTTACTTAAACGGAGTAGATGTTTATGGACAATGGAAACTAAAAGGACATAATGGTATTGATTATGGATTGCCTAACGATACGCCATTATATGCCCCTCACAGTGGACGAATCATCGAGAGCTTATATGACAAAGGTGGTTATGGACACTATGTAAAAATAGAAAACGGTGAAGAAGGTTCGGTTCTGGCTCATATGAGAAAATCTGTTGTTAAAAAAGGCGATACTGTCAAACAAGGACAACTAATCGGATATTCGGATAATAGCGGGTATTCTACAGGGCCACATTTACATTGGGGGTATTATCGTAAACCAAGAGATAGAAGTAACGGATACAATGGATATATTGACCAGCAATCCTATTTAGATGATACAGACACCATCGAAAATTTTTTAATATCTGTCGGGTATACTTATACCACTACTCATCTTGGTGTTGTCAAAGAATTACACAAATCGGACTTAAAACTAAAATCAGGTGAATATATATCAAAAAAAGATTATAATACAGCGGTTAACAATTTAAACAATAAAAACAAAGATGCTATTAAAAACGCACTTGAAAACGCAAAGAAAAAGTGGAAGGTTGATAGTTTGGCAAAAAAAGTTAAAGAGTGTGAGAAAGTTTCTCAAACAACTGCTTATAAAATTGCAGTTATTTTTGAAAAGTTTACTAAAACGGTAAGCTTTGAAAAACTTATTAAAATGTTAAAAATAGGAGATAAAAAAAATGGCTAATGTCGCACCAGGATATCTAAGTACACCAAGAGGCGTAGTCAATAAATACGTTTACCAACGTTCAGATTTATCCTATACCGATTCTGATAAAATTCACAACAGTGAAGTAACAGGAGAGGAAGGAAGCAATTCTCTACAAGGGATTGCTCAAGCAGATTTAACTGCTTATAATGCTGCTTATGGTAAAACAGTAGGAGGTAAAGTTTTAAGCTATAACCCCATTACCGATATATTCGGTATTCAGAATGGTGAATACGTTTTATAAATTAAAAAAGGAGAAAAAAATGGCTGGAAATACACCAAATAATCCAAAAAAAATGCCAAGTGTCCCAACTGGCCCAAAAGCTAGTGCTAAAGGTTCTCGCAGTAAGGTTATGAAACCAATGCCAAAGGCCTCTAAAACCACAATGGGAGCTATCCCACCTAAGGGAAGAAGAACCGTTAGTCCGACTTCACAAAGTCAAACGGTACAAGGCGGACCTAGAAAATAATTTTGTTGGGAGGGTAGAATAAAACTATCCTCCCTTGACAGTTAAATAGTGGAGTCGAGTTTAGAGGAGTCTAGTTATGAAAAAAGAAATGAAAGTAACAGGTGGAAGTACCCTATTAAGCCACATATATAGAAGAATTACAGAAAGAAACAAAAGCCTTGTCGGAAGGGTATTAACAATTATAGACGGGGCTATTGTCGATGAACAGCAAAATAAAGCTGTCAAAGACATGGTATCAGAGGCAATATACGGTAGTTTTGTCTATAGAGATATAGAACCAATTATCAAAGAATTTTTAGATAAATATTGCCCAAGCGAAAGAATAATTTCGTCAGATTTGAAAGTTAAGCCAACATATTTCAATAAGTAGTTATTAATTATCGACTTCACTATTTAATTGTTATTTAACTTATTTATAAGTAAACATATGTACAAGTGTATGCATAAAGTGAAATACAATAAGCGTTTTAGTGTGGGGATAGTGGGACTATATCAGCGAAACCATCGGTAGTAATCTTGTTTCTCGGAATTTTTTATAACCAGAATAGATAACTTATTTATAAGTCTTTGGTGATTTAATAATATCCTGCCTGTACGGCCATTGCCATCGACAAAAGGATGAATCTTTTCAAACCTAATATGATCGTACTTTATGTTATCTGCCGTCCTAGGTTCATTGGCATGTATGCACCACTTATCAACCATCTTAGGTACGAGCACATGATGAATGCCATAACTACCCCCAATCGTCACCTCGACATGCCTAAAACAACCCCTCTCACCCGTTGGTAGATGATTCAACATCAATATGTCATGCGTTTTTAAAATAACATCAGCCGTAATTTTTTTTTGGCCAGCTATGTAATCCCATGCTTTAACAGCCTGTTTGAGAGAATCGCTATCGAATACGCCCTCGATGTTATTAGATTGTTCTAAGAATTGTTTTATCATAATTAATTATATCAGATGGTGAGCCTTGTCGGGGGAAAAAAGAGGATGTGAGAGAGAGCGAAAAACATCTTGTGCCTATAATAGTTGTAAAATACAGCACCCCATTGTTATTGCGTGTGTTACCATGTTATTTGCACATTGACATTCAATTTTATCTCTGTTTTGTTTTTAATTTTTTTGTATATGTACTTGACAGCGTTTTATATAGATGTGCTTGTTGACAACATATCTCACCATTTGATATTATATTATAAGTAGAAAAACAAACACATAAACATATATACATGATTATAAATTTATATTATAGGGGGTGAATAATAAATGTCTGAAGAAAACAAAAAAAGATTAGCTGTATTAGAAGCTAAAGAATTAAAGAAAAAAGCAAGTGCAAAAAGATACTTTGCTCGCAAAAACTTCAAGTTTGAAGTATATGTGAATTTTTTTGACAAAAATGCATCAAATGCAGAAAAAAGTCAACTTAAGGGCCAATTAGCGAATATATAATGGCTTGATAGATAAGTAGTGGCAGGACTACTTATCTAATCAGTCCATAGATACACAATATAATAATTAGTATCAAAGGACTACAATTACTATCAGATAATTATAGGATAAAGTAGTAATCATACTTTACCCCTGTAAAAACATAATGATTTAGCCTTAATTATAGAAAATGCAGTTTTTAATTATAGGATAATATAATTAAAACATCAGGCACAAACAGTAATAATTAACATAATCAGTAACACAAGAAAAAGAAGTAAACATATAAATAAATACCACTAATTATACAAAACATAAGGACAATATAATGCAATTTATACCTAATCTACCTATAAATATAAAAGATAACATATCTTTCCCTACTAATA